>ENA-ORCO01000092-ORCO01000092.1-marine-metagenome-genome-assembly--contig:-NODE-92-length-74777-cov-5.281392_pt1 | contig 74777 bp, 80 predicted proteins | sample MGYA00248633_ERZ508508 | MGnify/ENA primary metagenome ERZ508508 (study PRJEB26179, sample SAMN06268845) | marine metagenome | isolation source: A23 P1 aerobic enrichment on pine of planktonic cells taken...
AGTGTTATCCGTGAGTGGGATGTACGTTTGTTTGCAATGGCAAACGGTAAGGTTGATTTCTTCAACGACACTGGCGGTTACGGTTTCATCTCGACTGACGACGGCGATCTCGACGACGACGAGGACGTGTTCTTCCACATGGAAGACGTCGGCGGGCCGGACCTCGAAGAGGGACAGGACGTCGACTTCGACATCGAACAGGCCCCCAAGGGTCCCCGCGCGACGAACGTCGTCCGCAACTAACGCCGATTCGGTTCTGCGTCGGTCTGCGGCGCTGACCTGACTACGCGTTTTCTCCGAACACTGCTCGACCGCGAGCGCCCGCTCTAGACGCCCAACAGCGTCAGAGTGTTGTGGGCCACCACGAGCGTCGTGACCGCGGCGAACAGACCAAGAAAAATCGCGGCGTTGCGGTCCGACAGCAGCGCCCATCCGGCCACGAGCCAGCACATCGCGAGGAACTTCACCGTCCACAGCCCCGCGAGGCCGAAGGCGGCGACCATCTCCCGGACGACGACGTTGCCCTCCGCGTAGCCCCGGTCGAGACCGACCATCGTCAGGACCACGTCGGCCGCCGTCGTGACCAGGATGACCCCCCACAGCGCCGCGTGGGTTCGGGTGAGACGGCGTTTGCGACGTGGAGTGAACAGACGCTCGCGGTCGGTCTCTGTCGCGGACGTGTCACCGCTCGACGGCCGCAGGTCCATCGACTCTGCTTACGACTGGAGCGGCAAAAACTACCGCCCGGGCGGCGGAACGGGCTCGTCAAAGCGTGCGGCGGCGGCCTCAGCAGGGGCCCGACGGCCTCAGAGCAGGGACTCGACGCCCCAGACCACGAGGCCGGCGAGTATCACGAGAACGCCGAGCACGGAGGTGATCGGTTCGGGTATCACGAACAGGACGGCGCCCGCGAGGATCAGCCAGCTCGCGGGGCCGCCGTCGGTGATGCTCGAGAGCGCGGTGCGGATCGAACTCGTCGCTGAATCAGTCGACATGCGTGTTCGCGTTCGACCCGCCCGCGAGTGGCGCTTGTGCTTGCGAGAGAAAGCACGCCGGCCGACCACGATGCGCCAGGGGGCGGGGAGATACCCCTTTGGTTCCGGCGGGCGTACGGCCGCCAATGAGTACGATCGTCGAGGCGACGATACCGACAGAGCAGTTCGCGCTCAGACACGCCTTCGACCGACTGACCGACCCGGAGTTCGAGATCGTTCGGCTCGTCGAACACGGCGAGGACAGACTGATGCCGTTCCTGTGGGCGACGGCCGCCGATCTCGAGACGGTACCGGGGGCCCTGCGCGAGGACCCGAGCACCGAGAACGTCGAACAGATCTCCGAACTCGACGAGGAACACCTCTACCGGATGGAGTGGACCGCCCACATCAGAGTGGTGCTCTTCTTGCTGATGGAGGAAAACGCCACTGTCATGGATGCCACCGCGGCAAACGACGTGTGGAGCCTGCGGATCCTCTTCCCGGAACACGACTCCATCTCCGCGACCGAGGAGTTCTGTACGGAGTACGACATCGACCTGCAGTTCGAGCGGTTCTACCAGCTCTCCGACAGCCTCCGTCGCGGGAAGTACGGCCTCACCGAACAGCAGTACGAGTCGATCACGGCCGCCTTCGAGGCGGGCTACTACGAGGTCCCGCGCGACGCGGAGCTGGCCGAGGTCGCCGCCGAGACTGACGTCTCTCACCAGGCCCTCTCCGAGCGGATCCGACGCGGCCACCACAACCTCATCGAGACCACGCTCGCGCCGCGACCGGGTGCGGACGACTCCTGACGCCCGCAGGCGTTCTATCCTGACGCGCCCCCGCTCGGTTGCACACGCAGGCGACAGGCGGGTGTCCCCGAGTGCCGTACGAACGGTCGTGACCCAGACCGTTGCGGCCGCAGACCGCGGCAAGCCGGTGATCGACGCCAACGGCGAACGGATCGCGACCGTCCAGCGCATCGACGACGGAACGGTGCTCGTCGACCCCGTCCCGGAGATCGGACCGGCGACGACCCGCGCGCTCGGGTGGACAGACGACCACGACGACCTCGTCCCGTTCCGCCCGCAGTCCATCGATACCGTCACCGACGGGACGGTCCGTCTCGAGAGCAACCTCTGACCCCACCGGATCCGATCGGCTGCGCGTCCCCCGGCTCGTCCCGTTTCGCGGGACTTAGGGTGGCGGCCCTCTCAGACGGCGACATGGGCGTGCTCCAGTGGGCGAGCGAGCGATTGCTCGCGTCGGTCCTGCTTTTCGTCCTGTTCGGGTCGGTCCTCACGGTGTCGCTGCTCGGGATCACCGGCTGGATCGCGCTGGTCGTGCTGACCGGGAGCGGCGGGGCGCTGGGCTCGCTTCTGTGGCTGTTCGTGGTCGCGACGGTCGTCGCGCTCCCCCTGACGCTCGTCGCGGGCGTGCTCGTCGCGGCCGGTATCGCGGCGCGGGCGTCCTCGGCGGTCAGCGGCGACCGCGCGAAACAGGTCGCCTCCTACCTCGAACGCGAGAGCGACGCGGCCCGCGCGGTCGGTCTCGCATCCGTCGTCGAGAAGTTCGACTCCCGGACGCCGGACGAGCGGGCAGACGACCGCATCGACCGCCTGAAACAGCGCTACGTCGAAGGGTCGCTCACCGACACCGAGTTCGAGCGGAAGATCCGCGAAGTCGTCGACCAGGAGAACGTCGACCGCAGCGAGTCGTCGGTCATCGACGACCAACTGCGCGAGGGGCGCCGCGAGCGCGAACGGGAGTGACGAGAGCGCGGGCGAGGAGAGCGCGCGAGCGGACGCTCCCGCTGGAGGACCAGACAGTTATTTCCGGGGGCTCTCCGAAGGCGAGATATGGGCAAGACGCTTTGGGGTATCGACCTCGACGAGTCCCCCGCCGGCGGCCTCATCGAGCGACTGCTCTCCGAGGAGGAACTGGAAGCGCTCACCGACGGCGGCCGCGCCGCGGACGACGAAAGCGAGGACCCCGATGACGGTGACGATGACGAGGACCCCGACGACGGCGGCTTCGAGTTCGACGTCACGAGCGACGACGCCGGCGCCGAGGGTCGGACCGACGACGAGGACGGCGACGGTGGCGACGGCGAGGCAGACGAGAGCGACGTCGACGTCGATATCGAACGGGACGACGACGGTGGGTTCGACGTCGACGTGGAGACCGACGACGAGGACGTCGAAATCGACGTGGACGTCGACGACGGCGAGGTGGAGGTCGACGTCGGCGCCCGCGGCGCGTCGATGGTCGACGCGGAGACGCCGAACCCCGGCGACGAGGGTGACAGTCTCCGCGACCGCTTCCCCTCGATCGGCGACGACACCGAGGGCGAGGACGAAAGCGGCGACGAGGGCGACGACGACGGCGCGGAGAGCGGTGGTATCGCCGCAAAGATCCGCCCGCATCTGCTGAAAATCGCTGTCGCGGGTGTCGTTCTCGCGGTCGTCGCGGTCCTCGCCTGGCGCTATCTCGGGACGGTCAGATCCGTCGCCGGCGACAAACTTGGCCGAGGAAGCGGGGACGAAGAGGACGAGTCCGGCGACGACCTGACCGAAGTGGACGTGGACACGGGTCCGGGTATCGACGACGACGCGCCAGCGGCCAGGCGCCGCGCGAAAGCGGCGGCAGGTGCGGACGACGGGTTCGGCGCCGAGAGTGACTTCGGCGAGTCCGTCGCGGCGGACGCCGAAACGGGCGCTGACGTCTCGACGGGCGACGAGGACGACGAGGCCGAAACGGGCGCTGACGTCTCGACGGGCGACGAGGACGACGAGGGCGGCGTCGCCCGCTCGGGGGACTCGGACATGGGTGCGCTGCTGGGGCTGGCGTTTCTCGCGCTGGTGGCCGCACTCGTCCGGAAGTTCACCGAGGAACGAGAGTACGACCCGCTCGTCGACGGGCCGGAGTGACCCCGATCATGGACGAGCGACTGGCGGCGCTCGGCGAGCGCGAGGGGTGGCGCGTCGAGGGCGCGGCCGCACGCGTCCACTACCGCGGCGAGACCGACCAGTACAGCATCGAGTACTACGCGCCCAGCGACTGCGTGGTCTACTGGAAGGTCCCCCCGGAGGACGCGGACGCGGGTGACACCGCCGTTCCGGTGGGGCGTGACACCGTCCCGACGCCGCTGCGCGAGCGGATCCGCGCGGACCTGGCCGCCGCGGACATCGACGCCGACGTCGAGCGACGCTCGCTGTAGCTCCCGCGAGGGGAGCGCCGCGAGCGGTGGACTACCCCTCGCCCTCGGACTGGAACGGTTCGCCGACGGCGTTCCGGGGGAGCTGATTCTGGACGTCGACGAGCAGTTCCTCGGACGAGTCGTAGCTGTCCCTGGTCGCACCGGCGACGAGGTCACCGAGGTTCTCCTCGCCCTCGGCCAGCTGGACGGTGACGTCCGAGCATCGGTCGGCCGCCGCCGCTCGTTCGAGCGGGTAGTCGAGTCCGTCGAGGTGTTCGCCGATCTCCGCGGTCTTGATCTTCATACCGGACTGACACGCGCTGTCCTCTAATCGGTAGTTGCCACCTGCGTACCCGATCCCAGCGTGACGGCGGCCGGCCACTCGCCGGTCGTCCCGGGACGCGACGGGCAGGTCGGCGTCGGTCGCTTCCCGTCGGACGCCGTCGCTCTCGCCACACCTTTGATGAGCGGACTGTAACACCCGGTTATGACTCGACAGGAAGCGCCGGTCTCGCCGGCGGTCGTGCTCACAATCGCGGGGAGCGACTCGGGCGGCGGCGCCGGCATCCAGGCAGACCTCAAGACCATCGAGGCCTGCGGTGGGTTCGGCACGAGCGCGATCACGAGCATCACCGCACAGAACACGACGGGCGTCCGGAGCACGCACGTCCTCCCGACCGAGGAGATCGCCGCCCAGTGTGACGCCGTGACCGACGACTTCGACGTGGCGGCGGTCAAGACGGGGATGCTCGCGACGGCCGAAGTCGTCGAACTGGTCACCGAGCAGGTCAACGAGACCGACGCGCCGGCCGTGGTCGACCCGGTGATGGTCGCGGCCTCTGGCGACCGCCTGCTCGCTGAGGCGGCCGAATCGGCCTACGAAGACCTGATCGCCGAGGCGACGCTCGTGACGCCCAACGCCGACGAGGCCGCGGTGCTGACCGACGTGGATCCCGGAAACGAACGCGAGGCCCGCGCGGCCGGCGAGGCACTCGTCGAGATGGGCGCCGACGCCGCCCTGGTCAAGGGGGGTCACGTGACCGGAACCGGTGAGGACGTGGTCGACGTGCTCGTCACCGGCGACAGCGTCGAGGCGTTTCGCCACCCGCGTGTCGACACCGAGGCGACTCACGGCTCGGGCTGTACCCTCTCGTCGGCCATCGCGACCCGGCTGGCCCGCGGCGACGACCTCGTCGACGCCGTCGCGTCGGGTATCGACCTGCTCGCCCGCGCGGTTCGGTACAACCTCGACGTGGGCGAGGGGCCGGGCGCGGTCCACCACGCGGTCGAACTGCGCGACCGCGCGGCCCGCGACGACACCGCCGAGGCCGTCGAGGGGGTCGTCCGCGCGTTCGTCGACCGGAACGTCGGTCCGCTGGTCCCGGAGGTCGGGACGAACGTCGCCGGCGCGACCCCCTACGCGGAGCGACCGGACGAGACCGCCGCCGTCGAGGGCCGGATCACACGGACGCGCTCGGGGGCCGAACCCAACCGCGGCGTCCGGTTCGGCGCGTCGACCCACGTCGCGCGACTCCTGGTGGCCGCCCGCGAGCGCGACCCCGATCTCCGCTACGCGGTGAACCTCCGCTACGACGACGCCGTCGCGAGCGCGCTCGCGGGCCTCGACGGGCCCGTCGCGGAGTTCGACCCGGCCGACGACCGCGCCGACTCGGTCGAGTGGGGGATCGGGACGGTCTTCGACGCCGTCGACGGGACGCCCGCGGCGGTCGTCGACCGCGGGAGCTACGGCAACGAGCCGATCGCCTTCGTCCTCGCGCGGACCCCCGACGCGCTCGTCGACCGGACGCTGGCAGTGCTCGACGCGGTCGAGGCCGAGGAGTGAGAGGAGGTCACGGACCGTTTCGCGACGCTACTCCCGTCGCCGGGCGAGCAACGCGAACGCGCCCAGGAGGCCGACGAGGGCAGCGAGCGGCCCGAACCCGGGACCGAGTCCGGAGCTACCGCTCTCGTCGTCGGCGGCTCCCGAATCGTCTCCCCCGCCACCGACGTCGCCGACGGTCACGACCAGCGGGTCGGCGCTCCCGAGGGTGAAGTCGTACTCGCCGCGTTCGAGGCGGGCGACGCCGGACAGGGTGCGGTTCTCGCCGGCGCCGAGCGCGACTCGCCGGTCGACGATCGGGCCGTCCGGACCGCGGAGGGTGACGTTCCCGCGCGCCGGCACGCCGTGGGTGTTGGAGACCGTCGCGGTGAACGCCACCGCACCGGGCCCCGACAGGGCCGTCCGGTTGGCCGAGAGCGCGGTCACGGTCGCCGCCGCCGGCTCGTACACCTCGACGGTCACCCGGTCGCCACCGACGGCGAGGGTGTACTCGCCCGCCTCGTCGAACGTCCGCTCGAACCGGTAGGTCACGCGTTCGCCGGGCGCGACGGTCCCGCTCTCTGTCGTCGCGACCGCGCCGTCGACGACGAACCGCGCCTCGTACTCGCCGGGCGCGCCGCCCGCGTTGGTCACCGCGCCGGTCGTCGCCAGCGTCTCACCGGTGTAGAGGGTCAGCTCCGACCCCGAGCGGGTCACGTTACGGTAGGGCCCGCTCACCGCGAGGGCGTCCGGTTCGGTCGCGATCCCGACCTCGACCAGCGCGGGCGTCGAGGCGAACGCCCGGGCGTGCGTGTCGGCCGACCAGAGGTCCGGGGTTCGTTCGGTGCCCGCGTAGGTGACCGCCGCCCGACGGACCTCCGGCCCGGCGACCGTCCCGACGCTCTCGAAGACGGTCCGCGCGTCGACCGGCCCCGAGTGGGCGTTCATGGCCGAGAACACCGCCTGGAGCGACCGTCTCCCGTCGGTCGCCAGCCGTATCCGCAGGTCGATGTCGCCGGCGACGAGGCTCCCCTTCAGGTAGTTCGCGGCGTTGACCCACGAGCGCGGCTCGGTCAGGATCGCGTCGGACTGCGGGCGGGCGGTCCCCGGCCGCAGCGCCTCGCGGAACGCCGCGAAGTCGACGCGGCCCTGTTCGAACGCGAGCAGGGCCGCGTAGTAGGTGGCGAACGCCTCGTTCGTCCACTTCGCGGAGGGCGCCACGTCGTAGCCCTGGCGGGTGTGGACGTACTCGTGGAGCCAGGTGTTCTCGGCGGTCGCCAGCGGCTCGGCGTCCCGGACCCACATGTCGCGGTCGCCGTACTGCAGGCCGCGAACGCCCCAGCGGACGGTCGATGACGGAGAACATTGGCGTCCATACCTACAAGGACGGCTGGCTCGTGTGGCGGATGAACAACTGTATCGACGTGTCCTGTTGATTAGCGCGCCGGGCGCCACTCCCCGTCGGAGACGGCGTCGGGAAGCGTCGCGCGGGGGAGTTCGTAGTGACGCTCGCGGCCCACGGGCGAGCGCACCACGACGACGACTGTTCGCTCGGTCACATTGTAGATTTCGCACGTGCGCGCGGCGTGGCGGTGTTCGAACGCCGAGTGGAGCGGGGCATCAGCGACGGCACGGCGGCCCAGTTCCCAACTGAGCGGGTTGCCGGCCGCGAGCGGAAGCGACGGCGGCGCACAGGAAGGCGTCCCGGACGCCGCCCGCGAGTCCTGTGAGGACATACCACGAGACAGTGAGTCCCGGAACAAAAACCATGCCATTTCGCGCCCACCCCAAACGCTGATATCTCCCCACCGATTAGCCGGGGCATGGCCGAGATAGAGGTCGATATTTCCACGCAACTCGACATGCAACTCGAACAGATGGTCGAGGAGGGCGAGTTTCTCACCCGCGAGGAGGCCATCGAGGAGTTGCTCTCCGCGGGGCTGAGAACCTACCAGACGGACACCGGTGAGGAGGAGGGGGACCTCGACTTCGCTGACGAGATGCGCAACCCGGGCGACGAACCGATGGGTCCGGCCGCCGACGAGGACGAGGGCGGCGACGAGTACACCTTTTAGATGAGAACAGAGGACGCGGTCCGCGAGCGGTTGGCGGAACTGGAGGACGAGTACGACGCGCAGGACCCGCCCTCCTCCTCGCTGGAGGACGAGGCCGAGGTGGCGCTGTTGCGCGCCATCGAGGAGCTGGAGTGGGTCCTCGGGGAGTACGACGACGAGGAGTTCACGCATTAGGACACGGCCCGATAGATCGAACCGCGGGGAGACGCTGGGGGTTCGGGACAACGCGGGCGAGCGTGTCGCGGCGTCGAAGCGCGGCGAGCGGAGTACACAGCGAAGACGAGGGAACCAACGGTGAACGAACGGTCAGAAATACCCGTTTCTTTTACCGGATATAATACGCGTGAGAACCGCTCTCCCGACACGCGACTGACGATAGCACCGTCACCCGCCCAAATCGTGGTAAGCCTTAACACGCTGGGGAACAAAACATCGCGTATGCCTCACGGCCAAGACTGGGAGCACGAAAACGACCGGACGAGCGAGTCCACCTACGAGTGTCTCGCGTGCGGGTCCATCGTCAAAGCCGAGTCTCATCCGTCGACGTGTGAGTGTGGCGGCGACTTCCAGAACCGCGCGAAATCCCTCGAATAGCGGGGGACAACGGACACGTCGTCACGAGCGGAGACGAGGCGAGTCGCGACGCATCACCGACGGCGACAGAACGACTTTTTTCGAGGAACAAAGGCAGAGAACGAACGGGGGACCGAGGCGCTCTTTCCTGCGAGTGTGCCCACATTACCCGTAGGTTTTTTCACATGTACTATTACATAATTGAAATATGACAGTGCGAAAGCATCGGGACAATATAGTGATGGCGGTGGGTATGACGTTGATGCTGGGGTCATTGACGACGTTCTTCCCGTACATCATCACAAACTTCGTACAGGATAACATATACCGTTCAGCTAACTCCTTTTATATAGTGTTCTTTGGGACGTTAGTCGGTTTATTCACGGCAGGATTCCTGCTGTGTGTGTCAACAGACAGATGGAGTTTCTAAAGAACGTGACTTCGGGACGCAGTTTCCCACGACCCTAATGGGCGTTAAAAATCTCCGAGCGGGGAACTGACGAGCGCAGCGGAAAGGCGAAAGTGGCTTCTTCCGAAGCTGGCGAGGAACATATCACAGAAGGCGGAGGGGGCGTCGGGTTTCCAGATGGGCCGGCACGGATTTGAACCGTGAACTTCCACCTTATCAGAGTGGCGCTCTACCTAATTGAGCTACCGGCCCGACGCATCAAAGCGTAGTTCCCGAGAGGTGTTTAAGCGTTTCCTTTCGGGGGAATCCCGTCGTCGACTATCGGTCCTGCTCGCGGTCGGTCACGTCGTACTCGTCGCCGCCGAGGTCGATGGTGGAGTCGCCGGACGCGTCGTCGGGACCGGACCCCGAACCGGCGCCGGGCCCGAACCCGGCGTCGAACCCGCCGTTTCCGTCTCCCCCGTTCGGGAAGCCGAAGGTGTACACGTTCCCGGTGGCGAAGCCGCCGGTCCGGGAGTCGATGTACGGCACGATGAAGTACCGCTTGAGCAGCCGTCGAATCACGTACCGGGAGGGCGGCGCGACGAGCAACACGCCCACCGCGTCGGTGACGAGGCCCGGCGTGAGCAGGAACGCGCCGGCGGCGATGAGCAGGCCGCCGTCGATGAGTTCGTCGGTCGGCTGGTCGCCGGTCGCGACTTTCCGCTGAATCCGACGGATAGTGTGTCGCCCCTCCGCCCGGACGAACAGCATACCCAGAAGCCCCGTCAACACGACGAGGGCGACGGTGAGTTGCCACCCGATAGAGGCGGCGACGAAAACCAAGAACAGGGCGTCCGCGAGCGGAATCACGAGGAGGGCGAGCAGCGCCCATCGGAGCCGTCCCATACGGGAGGCTATCGGACGACGGCCTAAAACCCTTTCTCGACGGGGCACCGACACGCTTTCCTCCGCGAGCGCCGAGCGACAGGCATGGACGAACGGGCCGCGGCGAGCGCCGTCGAGTGGGTCGATTTTAGCCCCGAGGCGTTCGAGCGCGCCGAGGCGGAGGACTGTCCGCTCGTGCTCTCCGTGACGACGCCGTGGTGTGAGTGGTGTCGCCGGATGGACGAGACGACGTACGGGGACCCGCGAATCGCGGGACATCTCGCGGACGGGTTCGTCGCGGTGCGGGTGGACGGCGACCGGTTCCCGCGCGTGCGGGAGCGCTACAACGCGGGCGGGTTCCCCTCGACGGTGTTTCTCACGCCCGACGGGGAGATACTCACCGCGGCGGGCCACCTCGAACCCGACGAGATGCGCCAGGTCCTCACGCGCGTCCGCGAGACGTGGCGCACGGAGGGACGGGAGGCGGGACAGGTTCCGCGCGCGCTCCGCGAGGACCCGCCCGCGGGACCGGTCGACGAGCGCATCGCTCGACTCATCGCGGGACAGGTCACGGAGCAGTACGACGAGGAGTTCGGCGGGTGGGGGACGGAGGCGAAGTTCCCCCTCCCGCGGACTGTGGAGTTCGCGCTGAAGCGGGACCGAGCGCGCGCGCTCGGGGCGCTCCGGGCGGCGAACGAATCACTCCAGTCTTCTACTGGTGGTTTCGGCCGCTACGCCGCCTCGCGGGACTGGTCGGACGCACAGACCGAAACGCTCCTCGACGCCCACGCCGGGATGGTGCGCGCGAACGCGAACGCCTACCTCGTCGCGGGCGAGGCGGCGTTCCGCGAGGCGGCCACGGACGGCGTGGCCTACCTCCGCGAGACGCTCGCCGTCGACGGCGGGTTCGGAGGGAGCGAGTCGGAGAACGGCGTCGACGCGACGGTGTTCGCTGACCGGAACGCCCGCGTTGCCGACGCCTGCCTCACGCTGTACGCGTACACGGACAGCGAGGCGGCGCTCGCGGCCGGGAAGCGGGCGCTCGAAGGCGTCGACGCGCTCACCGAGTCGTCAACACTGCCGGCGCACTACGGCGGCGCGCCCGCCTACGAGCGGGAGAGTCTCGCGGACGCCGCGGCGACGCTCCGCGCGTTCACGACGGCCGCACAGGTTCTCAACCCCACCTACGCCGAGCGGGCGGCCGAGTTGGCCGACGCGATGGTGGATGCGCTCCGGGACGGCGACTCCTTCCTCGACGGCCCGCGTTCGGGCCCGGGGCTGCTCTCCCGGCCGCTGCGCCCCCTCGACGACAACGCGACGGTGGCGAACGCGCTCATCGACCTCTCCTATCTGTGCGGGGAGCCGTCGTATCGCGAGACGGCCCACGACACGGTGGGGGCGTTCGCGGGCGCCGCCGAGCGCGTCGGCGTCCAGGTGGCGGGCTACGGCACGGCCGCCGCGCGGGTGGTGACGCCGCCGCTTCGAATCCGTGTCACCGACGGCGCCGGCAGCGACCTCCACCGCGCGGCGCTCCGGCTGGCGGACCACGAGAAGGTCGTCGTGCCGGACGCCGACGGGCCGGACGGAACGGCGAGAATCGAGACGGCGGACGGCGAGTTCGGCCCGGCGGGGACGCCGGCGGCGCTCGCGGACCTAGTCGCGGAGCACGCGTAGCGACGCTCGACGGAACGAGCGACGAAAGGAAGAAAGCGTTACTCGACGAGAACGGCGTTGACCTGCCCGGACTGACCGGGGCGGGACGTGACGCGTGCGCGGCCGGCGCTCGTCTCGATGATGGCGCCCTTCGTGATGATGTTTCGGCGGGCGTAGTTCGGGTTGGCGGGGTTCTCGACGACGTCCTCGATGTCGACACGCTGGGAGTCGCCGTCCTCGGTGACGTTGGCGACGTTCGTGGAGAGCGCGCGGACCTTGGCGTTCCCGCCGTGGGAGTCGACCACGCGGAGCGTGACCTCGCCGACCGTAGTTTCGGTGGGGTCGCGGCCGAGTTCGTGCTTGCGCTTCTTTCGCTGTGGCCGAAGGCGCGAGCCCGTCTTGGAGCGCTTGGAGCGTCCCTGGTATTTCATACGGGAAGCATCCGCCCGGCGCGCACTTGAAGGGTTCGATAGCAGGGTGCGTGGGCGTCCGCGACCAACGTCTGTTCTCGCGGACTTCGCGAACACTCCGACGAGACGGACTGTGGGCGTCCGCGACCAACGATGTTTTCGTCCGGGCCACAGACAAACCACCATGAGCCTGCGAGCCGCCGTCGCCGCGCCGTTCAAGTCCGCGGGGACGGACCGCCTCGGGGAACGGGCGTTCGTCGTTGACCTCGCGGTCGACCGGGACTGGTTCTCCCCGGACCAGGCGGCCCGGCTCGTCGACATCGCGACCAGCGAGGGCCTCCTAGAGCGGGAGGGCGACGACCTGTGTGCGCGCTTCGACGCCACGTCGGTCACGGTCCCCGAGGAGTTCACGCCCGACGAGTCCATCCTGCAGAAGCGCTCGACCTTCGAGCGCATCGTCGCCGCCGTCGTCGACTCCGGCGAGGAGAAACAGCAAGCCGTCGCGGGGATAAACAAGCTCCAGAGCGAGTTGGCCGTGAGCATCGAGGCCGCCGCCGTCGTCTACGCGCGTCGCCGCGGCGTCGACGTGAGCGATTCGGCCGCGAGCGCCCGGGAGGACGTATGAACGGCAAGCGCGTCGCCCAACTCCTGGCGTCGGAAATCGAGGGCCACGAGGGGCGAGGCCTGGGCGCGTTGCGCGTCGTCGACGCCGACCGGGACGCCGAGCCGTCCCCGGAGGGAACCCGCGCGTACCGAATTTCCGACGGGGAACGCGAACGCGCCGTCGTGGACCTCTACCCTGACTACGCCGCCCTCGTTGCAGACGAGGAAACCCGCGAGCGGGCCCGCGAGAACGGCCTCGACGTGGACGAAGGTACCATCCGGCTCCCCGACGGCGCGAGCGTGAAGCGGGTCCTCACCGCACTCGCCCGGTGAGGACCCGGAGCGTCACGGCGCTCCGTCGAACCGATACCGCTACGGCGGAACCGGTACTGCTGCAGCGAACCGACACCGTTGAAGTACCGGGCGCGCGGAACACGCCCAATGACCGCCTTCTTCGAGCGACTCGGCGCGCGCATCGCGGACGCCGACAGCGTCGTCTCCGTGGGACTGGACCCCGACCCCGAGCGCCTCCCCGAGTTCATCGACGCCGAACTCCCCAGATGGGCGTTCAACCGCCGCGTCATCGACGCGACCCACGAACACGCCGCCTGCTACAAGCCGAACGCCGCGTTCTACGAGGACGCCGACGGGTGGCGCGCGCTCCGGGAGACGGTTGCTTACGCCCACGGGAAGGGCGTTCCCGTCCTACTGGACGCGAAACGGGGGGATATCGGCAACACCGCGCGACAGTACGCCGCCTCGGTCGAAGCGGTCGCTGCCGACGCCGTCACCGTCAACCCCTACATGGGCCGTGACTCCCTCCAGCCGTTCCTCTCGAAGGAGGCGTTGGGCGTGTTCGCGCTCTGCCGGACCTCCAACGCCGGCGGCGGAGACCTCCAGGACTTGGCCCTCGAAAACCACGGGCGCTCGCTCTACGAGCACGTCGCCCACCTCGCGGAAACCCGCTGGAACGAGAACGGTAACCTGGGCCTTGTCGTCGGCGCGACCGGGCCCGACGAGCTCGAAGCACTCCGCGAAATCGTCGATTTACCGTTCCTCGTTCCGGGCGTCGGCGCGCAGGGCGGGGACGCCGAGGCGGCCGTCGAACACGGCCTCGCGGACGGCGTCGGCCTCGTGAACTCCTCGCGGGGAATCATCTTCGCCGGCGAGGGCGCCCGCGACGAATCCGCCTACTTTCGGGCCGTCGGCGACGCCGCGCGGGATTTGAAAGAACGGCTCAACGAGTACCGCTAGGGCTTTTCGAGGCGAACGACCGGAATCACTGGGTCCTCCCCCAGCGTCTCCTCGCCGACGCTTCGATACCCTATCCGTTCGTAGAAGCCCACGGCGTTCGGCGTCGAGAGGACGAACAGCTCGTCGGTACCGGCCTCGTGGGCGAGTGCCTCCAACTCGGCGAGTACACGGCGCCCGACGCCCGATTCGGTGTGCTCCGGGTCGACGAAAGCGGCGTGGATTTGGCCGTCGTCGGGGTGAACCGTGCCGTACCCGATGACGGCACCGTTCTCGACAGCGACAGTAGTTCGGAAGCTCTCGCGCTCGATAGCGATGGGCGTTCGGTTGTCGCTGTCGGCCGTGAGCGAATCGAGTTGTTCCTCGGTGTACGCGTCGGCCGCCCGCTCCCGAAGGGCTTCCCGCCGGATTCGGGCCATCGCCGTCGCGTCGTCCGACTCCACCGGACGGAGTCTCATATCCGATACTCCGAATCCGGATCGCCCGTCCCGTCGCCGTTTGTAGTTCCATCACCGTCCATGGTCCCGCCGGACACCCCGGCGGCGCAGACCGTACAGATGTCCGCGGTGGACTCGTAATGCGCCTCACAGACGGCCGAACCGCACTGGTTGCAGACGTACTCGGCTTCCCGTTGCTCGCAGACCGAACAGAGGCCGCTCACGCTCATGGGCCATCGTCAAACCCCCGCACACTTACTTCCGGGGGCCCAAACGGAAGGGTGTGAACGACCGGCGCCTGCTGTTGGTTCTCGGGGGGGTGTTCGCAACCCTCTCTGTGCTCCTTTTCTTCCTTGGGGTGACCGTCACGCCCGTCGCCCTGGGCGTCGCGGTTCCCTTCGCCGGCGTGGCCTACCTCCTCTGGTATCACGCCACCGGCCGGTTGGAGGAGCGCGCCCACGAGCGCGCTCGGGCCGCCAACGCGGGCTCTCGGGAGCCGGGCGAGCGCTCCCGACGCGCGAAACAGGCCCGAGAGGCCCGAACGGACGCGGCCGACGGTGCGGGCGGTAGCCAGCGTGCGAGTGAACCCCGACGCCGACCGCCGGCCGGGATGTCCGAGTCCCGCGCCCGCGAGGTTCTTGGGGTCGAATCGGACGCGAGCGAGGCGGACGTACAGCGGGCCTACCGCGAGCGGGTGAAGGCCGTCCACCCCGACCGGGGCGGGGACCCCGACGCGTTCCGCCGGGTTCAGCAGGCCTACGAGCGCCTGCGGGAATGACGGACGGGTCCGCTACCCTCTGACTCTCGCTCCCGTCGTTCTTCGTATGCGAACATATGCCAAACCCGGAGAAGGCTTTTGGTTGGTAATCCCTATCAGGATGTATGGGCCCTGACAAGGTCGCCCTCCGCCGAGCCATCGACCACGGCGAACGCGAGGACGGCCACGTCGAATTCAAGGAACGGCTCACGAAGGCAGCACACCTCGCCGACGGCCGGCGGGAGAGTCTGGCCGCGCAACTCCGTCACCGGGTGCTCTCCGGGGACGGCGAAGCCACGTACGTCGTCGGCGTCACGGACGACGGCGGTATCGCGGGCATCACCCCCGACGCCTTCTCCGAGACGATGGACGTGCTCAGCCTGCTCGCCGAGGAGGCGGGCGCACACATCGACGACGTGGAGACGTGGGGCGCTGATTCGGGGGGTATCGTGGGCGTCGCAACCCTTGCAGAAGGCGCCGCGCTCGACACCGCGGACGACAGCCACATCGTCGTCGGCACCGCGGGCCACGTCGACCACGGCAAGAGCACCCTCGTAGGGTCGCTCGTGACCGGCAAACCCGACGACGGGGAGGGGGGGACACGCTCCTATCTGGACGTCCAACCCCACGAAATGGAGCGCGGGCTCTCCGCGGACCTCTCGTACGGCGTGTACGGCTTCAAGGACGGCGAGCCGGTCCGGATGGACAACCCGGACCGGAAATCCGACCGCGCGGGCGTCGTCGAGACCTCGGACAGGCTAGTTTCCTTCGTCGACACGGTGGGCCACGAGCCGTGGCTCCGCACCACCATCCGGGGGCTCGTGGGGCAGAAACTCGACTACGGCCTCCTCGCGGTGGCCGCCGACGAAGGCCCCACGAAGGTCACGAGGGAACACCTTGGCATCCTCTTGGCCACGGACCTCCCCACCGTCGTCGCGCTCACGAAGGTGGACCTAGTCGACAACGAGCGCCTGGAAGAAGTCGAGCGCGAGGTCGAACGCGTCCTCCGGAACGCCGGGCGCACCCCCCTCTCGGTCGCGCGCTACGGGACCGACGCCGCCATCGAGGAGATTGACGAGAACGTGGTACCCCTCGTCCGCACGAGCGCCGTCACGACCGACGGGGTCGAGGTCCTCGACGAACTGTTCAGACAGTTACCCAAGACGGCGGACTCGGCGGGGCCGTTCAAGATGTACATCGACCGCACGTACTCCGTGACGGGTGTGGGCGCCGTCGCCTCCGGGACGGTCAACGCGGGGACGGTCGAGGCGGGCGACGAGCTCCTGTTGGGCCCGTTCCCCGACGGCTCGTTCAAGGAGGTCGAAGTGCGCTCCATCGAGATGCACTACCACCGCGTCGACAGGGCGGAGGCGGGCCGCATCGTCGGTATCGCGCTGAAGGGCGTCCGCGAGGAGGAAATCGAGCGCGGGATGAGCCTCCTCCCCCGCGAGTCGGAACCCCAAGCTGTACGGGAGTTCGAGGCCGAGGTGATGGTTCTCAACCACCCGACCAGAATCGACGCGGGCTACGAGCCCGTCGTCCACCTCGAAACGGCGAGCGAGGCGGCCGTCTTCGAGCCCGAGGGGGGACAGCTCCTGCCGGGCGACACCGGCACCACGACGGTCCGCTTCAAGTTCCGCCCCTACCTCGTCGAGGAGGGCCAACGCTTCGTCTTCCGCGAGGGGCAATCGAAGGGCGTGGGCACCGTCACAGACATCTAAACTACCCGAACCGCTCGCTGTCGAGCGACCGGCGGCGGTACGTCTCGCCCTCGCGCTCGGCCGCCCCCAGGAGAACCGCCCACCGGAGCAGGTTCCGGGTCCGCTCGCGCCACGTCCGCTCCCAGTCGGCGTGCCGGCCGCGCTCCCACGTCGAGATCCGTTCGGCGAGCGCCTCGAATACCTCCGCCTCCGTTTTCGGTCCCTCGTCGAGCGCGTCGAGGGCCTCCCGCGCGCCGAAGACGTTCTCCCGGAACGGCTCGCGGAGGGCGGCCCCCGATACGTCGCGGTCCGCGCGCACGAAGTCGCCGTCGGCGCGCTCGACGAGCCCCAGCGCGCGGAGGAACGTCAGAAGTTCGCGCGCCGCGCCGTCGTCCGGGACGGCCGTCCGCTCGGCGAGGCGGGTCACCGCGTCCCGCTCGGAAACGGGGACTATCGGCAGGGCCGCCTTCGCGTTCGCGAGGAAGTCGAGTCCGCGGGCCTTCGGGACCGGTTTCAGGCGCACGTCAGAGCCCGAAGCTCTCCCCCAGGAGTTCCTCGTCGGTGTCGCCCAGCGCGTAGGTCGGTCCGCCGGAGACGGAGACGGTCAGCTGGGCGGGCGCGACGGCACCGGCGTCCACAGCCGAAAAATCCCAGTCGTGGTCCGCGTACACCTCGGAGAGGGGCCGGCCGTGGGCCTCGCGGGCCGTCGAGACGGCCGGGTCGAAGGACTCGGCGTCCGAGGACACGGTCATGTGCACCTGCCCGCCGTAGGCGACGGCGTCGTTCGTCCGGCCGATGGCCGCGTTCTCCCCGTCCGCGACGGGCGCGACCGGGGCGCTCGCGGCGACGGTTTCGATGTCGGTCGGGTCGTAGCCCGCCTCGGTCAGGCGGAACACCGCGAGCTCGGCGGCGCGCGCGGCGCTCGTGACGCTCCCCGCGGTCGACGCGGTAGGGTAGACCGCGAGGAAGAGACTCCCCGTCTCGACGCCCGCGCGCTCCGCGATGGCTTCCGCGGCCTCTTCGTCGGGGTAGTCGTCCGTCTCGACGGTGAGCACCGCGAAGTCGAAGGCGTCGGTGTAGCCCAGTTGCCTGAACTCGCTCTCCTCCGCGACGAGCGCGCGGGCCGGGCCGGAGCCGAGACCGTCAAATTCATCCAGAGATATCTCCCAGCTCGCCTTCTGCGAGCAGAGCAGCGGGACCGCGGGGTCGTCGACCGCCACCTCGACGTGGGGGAGGGGCGCGCCCGCGACCTCGTCCATCCTGGTCTGGAGCGTGGCGAGCCCCGCCGTCTGGAGCTCCGAGAGGAGGAGAGCGGCTTCGAGGCCGCCGGCGTGCTCGACGCCGAAGTCCAAAACGGTAGTGCCGTTGTCCAACTCGAAGGCGCCGATGCGGAGCTCGTCGGCGAAGTCGAGCGCCTCGTCGGCGAGTTCGAGCGCCATCCGGTTGAGACTGTCCATACCCCCGCTTGGCCGTCGTTTCGTAAAGGGTTACGCACTGGAAATCACAGACGGGCTCGGCGCGGGCGAGCGCCGAGTCGGTCGGAGGACGGGCTCGGCCCGGACGAGGGCCGAGTCGGTCACAGGACGGCTCGCCGACGACGGGCGGGGCTACTCCCAGTCCCGCCCGGGCACGTCCCCCGTCGACTCGTCCGCGTCGGCCGCGCCCGAGCGCGCGGGCCGCCCGAGCACGCCCTCGACGGCTTCGACCTTCTCGTCGGCGCTGAGGGCGTCTTCGGTGCGCTGGTCGTCGATCTTCAAGAAGGTGCTCACGCGGGCGGCGTCCACCGACTTGTGGGCGGCGCCGACCGCCGCGAGCAGTTCGTCGACGCTCTCCGATTCGATGGTCGTCCCCATCGGGCCCGTCTCGTAGGTCACGTCGTAGTCGTCGAGGGTGGCCACCGCGCCGGCCACGTCCTCCTTCATGCTGCCTTCCCTGACTGGCGCCACACTCAGGAGTGCCATCACTGTCATGGACGGGGAATCGGGGGGGCCGGACTTATATTCCGGTGTCCGGCGTTGGGCTTTCGACGCGCGCGGTGGCGACGACACGCCGGACGGCGACGTGCCCCTCGAACTCCGGCAGGGGGTCACCCCGAACGGAGTACGGGAGAAGCACCCTAAGCGGAACCCGTATGCCCGGCGGGCGGTTACTCGGGGTGTGACCGAACTGACGCTCGCCGACTTCCACGACGCCGTGGAGGCGGCCGGCGAACCCGTCCTCACCGCGCGGGCCGTCGCCGACGCGCTCGATATCTCGCAGGCCGACGCCGACGAGGCGCTGACGGCGCTCGCGGCGTCGGGCGGGGTGGTCCGCCGCGAAATCGACGGCACGCCCGTCTTCTACCCGACCGACTGGGCGACCCAACAGGCCAGAGAGCGGGTCGTTTCGTTCCCGGGCCGGCGGACCGCCGTCGTGGACCAGCCGACCCAGGCCACCCGGTCGCGCCTCTCGCAGGTCGCGCATCTCGCGGACGTGAACGGCGAAGGCGGCTATCGCTACGAGTTCCGCGCCGAAGACGTGTGGGCCGCGCCGTACGACACCCTCGATGATTTCCTGACGGCCGTCCGCCGCGTCCTCCCCGAGTCCGATGAGAACTTGGAGAACTGGCTCGAGGACCAGTGGCAACGCGCCCGGCAGTTCAAACTGGAGACCCACGAGGACGGCTACGACGTGTTGGTGGCGGCGAGCGCCGAGTTGATGGGTAACGTCGCCGAGCAGAAGTTGGGGGAGGGCGTCCTCCGCGCGCCCATCTCCGAGACGGAGGCGTGGGTGAACGAGGAGGAGGTAGCCACCCTCAAGCGGACCCTCTACGACGCGGGCTACCCCGTCCAAGACATCAGAGACCTCTCGGACGGGGACACACTGGACGTCGAACTCAAACTACCCCTGCGGGACTACCAGGAGCGCTGGGTCGAGCGCTTCCGCGAGCAGGGCGCCGGCGTGATGGTCGGCCCCCCTGGAAGCGGCAAAACGGTGGCCGCCATGGGCGCCATCACCAACATCGGCGGCGAGACGCTGATTCTGGTGCCGGGCCGGGAGCTGGCGAACCAGTGGGAGGAGGAACTGCTGGCACAGACCACCCTCTCGCCGGAGCAGGTCGGCCTCTATCACGGCGGCGAGAAGGACGTGCGCCCCGTCACCATCGGGACCTACCAGACCGTCGGGATGGACCGCCACCGCCACCTCTTCGACGACCGGCGGTGGGGGCTGGTCGTGTACGACGAAGCGCAGCACATCCCGGCCCCAGTTCATAAACGAACTGCCTCGATTCAGGGCAAACACCGCCTCGGGCTCACCGCCACGCCCGTCAGGGAGGACGGCAACGAGAAGGAGATCTACTCGCTCATCGGGCCGCCCATCGGCACCGACTGGGACGCGCTCTTCGACGCGGGCTACGTCGAACAGCCCGAAGTTGAACTCCGTTTCGTCCCGTGGGACGAGCAAGTGGAAACCGAGGAGTACGCCGCCGCGGTCGGCGTCGAGAAGCGCCAGCTCGCGGCGACCAACCCCGAGAAGGACGGTGAAATCGAGCGCCTCCTGAAAGAAGAGGAGGGGAAGGCGCTCGTCTTCGTGGAGTACTTAGAGCAGGGCGAGCGCCTCTCGCAGGTGCTCGACGCCCCCTTCATCAGCGGCGAGATGCCCCACGCCGAGCGCGCGCGACACTTCGAGGCGTTCCGGCGGGGGGACCTGGAAACCCTCGTCGTCTCCCGGGTCGGCGACGAGGGCATCGACCTGCCCGATGCCGAGGTCGCGATAATCGCCTCCGGACTCGGGGGGTCGCGCCGGCAGGGTGCCCAACGCGCGGGGCGGACGATGCGCCCGGGCGGGAACGCCCGCCTGTTCGTGCTCGCCACCCGGGGAACCAGGGAGGAAGAGTTCGCCCGCCGTCAGGTGACCCACCTCGCCGCGAAAGGGGTCCCAGTAAAGGAGCACGCCGTCGAGGAGGCGTGAGCGCTTTGGGCGTCCGCCCGAAAAGGGCCCCATGAGCGACGCGCCGGACCTCGAAACCTACCTCAACGACATCGAGACGACCGTCGAGGCCGCCAAACAGGCCGGGCACCCCGAGCACGCGCTCGCGGGCGAGTTGGACACCATCGTCTCCAGCCTCGGCGGCGACCACCGCATCGAGGACAAACAGGCCCTGCGCGAGGAACTCGACGCCCTCGTGCGCAACGCCTACCTCCCGGGCAACGAGGTGGCCGCGGTCCTCGCTGCGAAGGTCGAGGAGCTCGAATCCATCGGCGAGAACGCCCCCGAATTCGACGAGATGGTCCAGAAGGACGTAGATTCGACCGGGGCGACCCACGGTGAGATGAGCGTCGTCGACACCGAGAAGGCCGACGTCGACGCCGAGGACCTGGAGGGCGCCGACGCCGACGCACTCGAACAGTTGGGCATCGACGTGGACGTCGAGGAACAACAGAGCGCCCAGCGCGAGGAGATGGAGGAGTGGGGTATCGACCCCGACGAACTGGACGCTTCGGACGAGGACGAAGCGAGCGACGGGGACGCCTGAGTACCTTACCGCTCTGCGGCCGCCGCGACGGCGTCGTACGCTTCGCGGTAGGCCCCCGCGACGGCTTTCGGGTCGTTTCTGGCGCCGGAGCCGAGCGCGGGGAGTTCGACCCTCGCCAGCGGGTCCAAGTAATCGAGCGCGTTCCCCACTTTCTCCTCCAGTTGCCCCCGGACGGAGCCGCCGACCGCCTCGCAGGCCCGGTCGTAGCGCTCGCCGTCGTACACCCTCGCCCGGGCGGGTTCGACGGCCGCCACCACGTCGGGTTCGAACTCTTCGAGCGGGCGGGCCGTGTTTCCGTAGGACTCCACCACGACGGGGTCGCGGGCCGAGATCTCCCCGGCCAGCGTGTCAAGCGCGGAGCGGTGGCGGGACCACATCTGTTCGTTCAGTTCCTCCAGGGTTTCGACCGTCACGGCGTCGTCGAGGGGAAGGGACTCCCGGGCGCTCGCGGGCACGTCGGCGTTCGCGTTCACCACGTAGGAGTTGCCTACCCGGTCAAGGACGAAGCGCCGGCCCGAGCGCCCGACCATCCCCGCGTCGCCGTCGGGCGCGGGCCGCCAGAGGCGGTGAATCGGGTTGATGGCCTCCGGTTCGACGTCGGGGGCGCTCGCGGCCGCGAGGCGCTTGGCGTCCTTGCCGTAGAGGCGCCCCTTCCCAACCGCTCCCCGGTAGTCGTCGTGGTCGAACCAGTAGTCGTTGCCGGCCCGGGGTTTGAAGCCGACACCCCCCAGCCGTTCGAGGAGGCCGGTCGAGAAGGTGGTCTTGCCCGCGTCCACCCGGTCGGCCCCCACGACGAGCACGCGCATACCGGGGCGTGGGGGCGAGGCGGGCAAAAATCCGCGGGTCTCGGCGGGGCGGTCCCGGTACGCGTTTCCCGCGGGGAACCCTACGGCGGGTATGAGCGGACGGACCCCGCCCCGTTTCGCGCTCGTCGCGCTGGCCGTCGTGCTCTTCGCCGGCTATCTCGGCGCGTCGGCGCTCGCCTACTGGGGACTGACGTGGCTGTGGGCGCTCCGGCCCGACACCCCGCTCCTCGTGGTGGTGGCGCTAGTCTTCACCCTCGTCTTCGGCTACGTGAGCCACCGCACCGGCGTCGCCCGCCTGCTGTCCGCCGTCGACGCCCGGAAGTTGGACCCGGCGCGCGCGCCGGCGCTCTACGACCGCGTCGAAACCTTAGCCGACCGGATGAACACCGCCGTGCCCACCCTCGCGGTGACCCGCCTGCGGACGCCGAACGCCTTCGCGCTCGCGGGGGGAAACGGCGTCATCGTCCTCGACACGTCGCTGTTCGACTTCCTCACCCGGGAGGAACTGGTGGGGGTGCTGGCACACGAACTCGCACATCTGAGCGGCCACGACGGCGCGATACAGGTCGTCGCGCAGGGCGCCCTGGGCGCCGTCGTCGGAATCGTCACCCTGCTAGCGCTCCCGGTGACACTCGCGCTGAAGGGCGCGGCGCTCGCGACGGCGCTGTTGACGGGGGAAGCGCCCGACCGGACCGTCGCGGGGCACGCCCTGTCCGGCGTCTGGGGGGCGCTCTCGCTGGTCATCGTCGCCGGAACCCTGCTCCTCCGCGTCCACTCGCGACAGCGGGAGTTCGCCGCCGACGACAAGGCCGTCGAAGCGACCGGGAACCCCGCGGCGCTGGCCGCCGCGCTGCGGAAAATCGAGCGCCGGGCGACAGGGCCCTGGGAGAGGCTCTCGCCGCTGTACGTCCGGGACGACGAGGACTCGAAACTGGCGCGCCTCTTCGACACCCACCCCGACACCGAGGAGCGGGTCGAACGCCTCCGCCGGAAGGCCGGGGGACGGTAGGTGTCGTGCGTTGCCGTAGCACGCACCTTTAGGCGGTCGGACGGTCCTCGGTCCGTATGGAGTACACCACACTCGGTACGACCGGAATGGAGGTCTCGCGCATCTGCCTGGGCTGTATGAGCTTCGGCGAGGCGTGGGACTGGACGCTGCCACAGGACGAGTCCGAGGAAATAATCGAGCGCGCAATCGACCTGGGAATCAACTTCTTCGATACGGCCAACGTGTACTGCTCGGGCGAGTCCGAGGAGATACTGGGCGACGCGCTGGCGGGCTACGACCGGGACGAACTCGTCGTCGCCACCAAGGTGTACGGCGAGATGGGCGAAGGGCCCAACCGGCAGGGGCTCTCCCGGAAGGCCATCCAACAGGAACTGGAGGCCTCCCTCGACCGACTCGGGATGGAGACGGTCGACCTGTACCAGACACACCGCTGGGACTCCGATACGCCCATCGAGACGACGCTCCGCGCGCTCGACGACGCCGTCTCCTCGGGGAAGACGCGGTACGTCGGCACGTCCTCGCAGTGGGCCACCAGTTCGCCGAAGCGCTCCACACCGCCGAGGACCTGGACCTGGAGCCGTTTCGCACGATGCAGAACCACTACAACCTCACCTACCGCGAGGAGGAGCGGGAGATGCTCCCCCTCTGCGAGAAGGAGGACGTCGCCGTCATCCCGTGGTCCCCCCTCGCCGGGGGCTATCTCACCCGCCCGGACGACGCCGCCCACGACACCGAGCGCGGGTCGGACGCCGACTGGGAGGGCCATCGCTCGAACGGCGGCCGGGAGATAAACGAGCGCGTCGAGGAACTCGCCGCGGAGAAGGGGCTGACGATGGCCCAAATATCCCTGGCGTGGCTCCTCCACAAGGAGTGGGTGACGGCGCCCATCGTGGGGACCACGAGCGTCGAGCATCTCGAAGACGCCGTCGAGGCTCTTGAAGTGGACCTCTCCGACTCGGAGATGGAGTATCTCGAGGAACCGTACGGAGCGAAGGCTATCCAGGGCCACTAAAGCAAGCCCTCGCGCGGCGCCCCACGGGAGGGCGCCGCGCTCGCCCTTGCAGAGTCTTCCGAAAGACGCTGCGCGTCTTTCGACGTCTCGGAAGGCCCGCCGGGCCTTCCGGCGACCACCAGGGCCGTGCCTGTCGGCACGGCCGCGGTTGGTTCCGCGGCGCTCGCAGCAAGCCCCGGCGCGAGCGCGAGGGACCGCCCGGGTCTCGGTCCTGCCGTCCGAAAGGCGCGGCCGCGGTTGTGGAGCAGAGCCCACCACAGGCGCCGTGGGCCCTGTCGCCGACTAGCCCAACCACCGCCGGCGCCTTTAACCGCCCTGGCGGTGTCCCATCGGTATGCCGAACTTCCTCTTCGTCTCCGCCGACGCGGCGCTGATAACGGACCTCGCGTGGCAGGTTCACCGCGAGGGCCACGACGTGAAATACTACATCGAAGCCGAATCGGACAAGGAAATCGGCGACGGGTTCGTCCCCAAAACCGACGACTGGGAGGCGGAGGTCGAGTGGGCCGACGTGATTATCTTCGACGACATCTGGGTCGGGGACGGTGTGGGTACGGGCGAACTCGCGCAGGAACTCCGGGAGCGAGGAAAGGCAGTCGTCGGCGGGACGCCGAACACCGACCGACTCGAAGAGGACCGGGGCTACGCGATGGACGTCCTCGAAGACCACGGCGTCAACACCGTCGAACACCACGTTTTCGAGAGTTTCGACGCCGGAATCAAACACGTCCAAGAGAACCCGAACCCCTACGTCATCAAACCGCTCGGGGAGGTCCAGAACGTCAAACGCCTCCTCTACGTCGGGGACGAGGACGACGGCAGCGATGTCGTCGACGTCCTGAAGGCCTACAAGAAGGCGTGGGGCCACCGGATGAAGGGCTTCCAACTCCAGCGGAAGGTGGAGGGCGTGGAGGTCGCCATCTGTGGCTTCTTCAACGGCGAGGAGTTCATCGACCAGGTCAACTTCAATTTCGAGCACAAGAAACTCTTTCCGGGAAACATCGGGCCGTCGACCGGCGAGATGGGCACGTCGATGTTCTGGGCCGGCCGGAACAAACTGTTCGAGGAGACCTTCGGCAAACTCGAAGGTTGGCTCGCCGACGAAGGCTATGTTGGAAGTATTGACCTGAACTGCATCGTCAACGCGAACGGCATCTACCCGCTGGAGTTTACCCCCCGCTTCGGCTATCCGACCATCGCGCTCCAGGAGGAGTCCATCGAGTCCTCGACCGGCGAGTTCTTCTCCGACCTCGCGCACGGCAACGAGCCCGACGTGGAGGTCCACAGCGGCTATCAGGTGGGCGTCCGACTCGTCCTGCCGCCCTTCCCGTTCGACGACGAGAAGACCTACGACGAGAACTCGCGGAACGCCGCCGTGGTCTTCCGGGGCGAGAACCGGGAGGGCGTGCATCTGGAGGACACGAAAAACGTGGACGGCCAGTGGCGCGCCGCCGGCGAGAGCGGGATGCCGGTCGTCGTCACCGGCAAGGGCGAGACGATGGCGGACGCCCGCGCGCAGTGTTACGGCCGCATCGACGACATCGCGATGCCGAACATGTACTACCGCGACGACATCGGCGAGCGCTGGATGAACGGCGAGGGCGATAGGTTACAGGCGTGGGGCTATCTGGGGCCCGTCTAACCGAGGACGTAGCGCATCCACGGGTAGCGCTCCGCGAGCGGTTGTCCGCCGACTTCGTAGGCCTCGATGTACTGGTCGAGTCCCAGAACCCGGCCGGCGCCGAACGCCGCGACGGAGAGGAAGACGAGCATGTACGCGAAGTCGCCGTTGATGTAGCCGTGCGCGATCTCCCAGTTGCCCAGGTAGAACAGGAGCATCATGAACGCGCCGAAGAAGGCGGCCAGACGGGTGAACCCGCCCACGAGCAGGCCGAGGCCGATGAGCACCTCGCCGAACGGAACGGCGACGTTGACGATGTCGACGAACCAGCCGGTGTTGCCCATCGCGACGAACAGGTCCGCGACGGGACTGCCGTTGGCCGGCGGGGCGTTCTGGAGGTAGCCCGCCGCGCTGAAACTCCCGGATAACACCTTGTCGAAGCCGCTCTGGAAGAAGGCGATACCCATCATCAGCCGGAGCGCCAGAATGAACCAGACGCTCAGGGTGTGAAGTTTCCCCTCGGCCGTGAAGCCGGCAACTGTACTCCGCAGTGTTACTTCTTGACTCGACATACCGAATAGAACCCCACGTTCGTTATAAAATGAGGGGCCCGCGTAAACGGGGAGGGAATCCGGTTGGGATGCGGCCCGTAAACGGGAAACGGCGCCCGATGGGGAATGCGGCCGCGTGAGCGGCGCGCGGTGAAGCCGCTTAGGCTGACTCGTTGCGGACGATCTCGTAGTTGAAGCCCATCGTGTTGTGGGGCATCACGCGGAGGGTCCACTCGCCGGCGGCGCTCGCCGACGCGGTGTAGTCGAAGCTCGTCCGCGAGCCGTCGCTGGCGTAGGCGCCGTCGGTCTGGGCCTGCCGGCTGCGACCGCTCATGTCGACGTACCCCTCGTTGGTCGTGCGAACCCGCTCGGGCGCGATTTCGGTTCCGTTGGGCGTGACCAGCGTCACGTCGAAATCGGGCGCCTCGGCGTCCTGGCGCTCGCGACCGGCCGTGCGCGGGGAGAGCGTGAGGTCAATGGACTCGGCGTCCTCGCTCACGTCGAAGGTCGTCTCGAAGGGCTCGGCGGGCTGTTTCCACACCTGCACGCCGAGGTCGACTTCCTGCCAGTAGGTCGAGCGGCCCGGACGGTTGGGGTCCTTCAGACCGAGGTCGACCTGCGCGTCGTAACTGCCGCGCTCGGCGGACTCGGGGACGGAGACCGTCATCTCGACGGTCGCCGTCTCGCCGGCGTCGATCTCAGGGGGCGCGTCGATGGAAACCCACGAGGGGTCGAGCCCGCCCGTCGAGCCGCCGTAGCGGACGTTGCGCTGGTCCTTCAGTTCGGGGCTGAGCGGGACGGCGCTCTCGGCGCTGTTCTCGATGCGGACCTCGTAGGTCGCCGAATCGCCGGCTTCGACCTGCCCGGAGAAGTACGTCGAGGAGAGAATCTCGACGGCCGGCTGCTTCCAGACCTCAACGTACGTCGAGACGGCGTGGACCGGGCGTGCGGGCCGGCCGGGGTAGGTAACCGTCTCGTTCGTCAGGGCGATCTGCCCGCGGTAGTGACCGAGCTCCGCGGACTCGGGTACCGAAACGGTCACGTCGAGGGAAGTCTCCTCGCCGTCGTCGAGCTCCGTGTCGCCGTCGATCGAGACCCACTCGGCCTTCAGGAGGTTCTCGCCGACCGGCGGGACGTACAGATGGGGACTGAGCGAGACGGCGCTCTCGTCGCCGTTCTCGACGGTGAGCGAGAAGGAGTCGCTCTCGCCGGGTTTCAGGTCGAGGTTCGTCCCCTCTGCGTCGACGTAGAGGGAGGTGTAGTTCGTGGCGCTCGCCGCGTCACTCGCGGAACTGGAGCCACCTGCGTCGGCGGTGGCGGTCTGTGCGGTCGGTGTCGGGGCTGCCGCCGCGGCCGGAACAGCGAGTGCGGCCGCGAGGAACAGCGCGAGTATCGTTTGCTTACGCATAACTACGTAGCCCGACCGGCGTTGCGGAGGGCAACAGGGCGGGGGACTACGTCCGGACATGGCTCGTCGTGCCCCGAAGTTCTTTCGGTGGCGTTCGTCCAACGGGAACGCTTTTGGCCGCCGCGGACCCTCCTTTCAACACTCGCCCATGGACTCCTACGACCACGGCGCCGTCGAGTCGTTCTGGCAACACCGCTGGCGACAGGAGGGCGTCTTCGAGACCGATTCGGAGGACCCGACCTACGTGTTGGGGATGTTCCCCTACACCTCCGGCGACCTGCACATGGGCCACATCCGTACGTACACCGCGAGCGACGCCTACGCCCGGTATCGAAGAATGTGCGGTGACGACGTGCTCCACCCGATGGGGTGGGACGCCTTCGGACTCCCCGCCGAGAACGCCGCCGAGCGTCGCGTGACGACCCCCGAGACCTGGACCCGCGCCTGCATCGAGGAGATGCGCGAGGAGATGGACGAACTCGGACTCGGCTTCGACTGGCGCCGCGAGCTCGCGACCTGCGACCCCGACTACTACCGCTGGAACCAGTGGCTGTTCAAGCGCTTTCGCGAGGAGGGCCTCGTGGACTACCGCGGCGCCGAGGTCAACTGGTGTCCCTCCTGTGAGACCGTGCTCGCGGACGAGCAGGTCGAATCGGGCGTGTGCTGGCGCTGCGAGAGCGACGTCGAGACCCGGGTCACCGACCAGTACTTCTTCACCATCACCGACTACGCCGAGGGCCTCCTGGGGGGCTTAGAGGAGTTGGAGAACTGGCCCGAGTCGGTCACCGAACAACAGCGCAACTGGATTGGCAGACAGGAGGGCGCCACTGTCTCCTTCGACTGCGGAGGGGAGACAATCGAGGCGTTCACCAAGAGACCGGAGACGCTGTTCGGCGCGACGTTCCTCGCGCTGGCGCCCTCACACCCGCTCGCGCGGCGGGCCGCGGAGGAGAACGACGAGGTCAGCGACTACGTCGCGGCCATCAACCGCGAGGCCGGCGACACGAACAAGGCGGGCGTGGATACGGGCTACCGCGCCACCCATCCCGTGACCGGCGATGACCTGCCGGTGTACGTCGCGGAGTACGTGCTTGGAGATGTCGGGACGGGCGCGCTGATGGGCGTGCCCGGACACAACGTCCGGGACCACGAGTTCGCCGTCGCACAGGACCTCCCGATAGCGCAGGTCGTCGAGGGGGGCGACGCCCCCTACACCGGCGAGGGCGAACTGGTCGGGTCTGGCGGGTTTTTGGGGCTTCACAGCGAGGACGCCCGGGAGCGCATCGTCTCGGAGGTGGAGGCCGTCGAACCGGAGGTCGCCTACCGTCTACGCGACTGGCTCGTCTCCCGGCAGCGCTACTGGGGGACGCCCATCCCCCTCGTCCACTGTGAGGACTGTGGCACCGTTCCGGTCCCGGACGACGAACTCCCCGTCGAACTCCCCGACTACGAGAGCGTCCGGGGGAACCCCCTCGAATCCGCGACGGAGTGGGTCGAAACGGACTGTCCGGCGTGTGGCGGCCCCGCCGAACGGGAGACCGACACGATGGACACGTTCGTCGACTCCTCGTGGTACTACCTGCGCTTCCTCTCGCCAGACCTCGGGAGCGCGCCCTTCGACTCCGAGGCCGCAAACGAGGCGCTCCCCGTCGATAGATACGTCGGCGGGAGCGAGCACGCCGTTCTCCACCTGCTCTACGTCCGCTTCTTCGCGCGGGCGCTCACCGACCTCGGGCTCCTGGACTGCCGGGAGCCCATCGACGACCTCCGTACCCAGGGGATGGTGCTCTACGACGGCGAGCAGATGACCGAGCGCGCGGGCAACGTCGTCTCCCCCACCCGATACGGCGCCGACACCGCCCGCCTCGCCATCATGAGCGCGGCGAACCCCGAGAGCGACGTGGAGTGGCGCGAACAGGAGTCCGGCGAGTCCTATCGCTTCACCGAGCGCGTCTACCGGCTGGTCCACGGCTACGAGCGACCCCCGGAGGACGAACGGCCCGAGCGACGGCCCGCGGACGACTACGTCAGCCGGCGGGTCGACGCGACCATCGAGACCGCCACCGACGCCTACGACGACCTGCGCCCGAACCGCGCGCTGCGCCGGGTCGAGGAACTGGTCCGACTGCTGGGCCGCTACAGCGAGTACACGACGCCGAACGTCGGCGTCTACACCCGCGGGCTGCGGGCCGTCACCAAACTGCTGGCGCCCATCGCCCCCCATCTCTGCGAGGAGCTCTGGCTCGACTTGAAAGAGCCGGACGACGGCCTGCTCGCCGTCTCGGAGTGGCCCGAGGCGGTGGCGCTCCCCGACGACCACGACATCGAGGCGCGCCTCGTGGAGAACGTCCGCGAGGACGTCCGCGAACTGGTGGGTCTGGTCGACTTCGAGCCCGACACCGTCGTGCTCTGCGTCGCCCCGGAGTGGAAGTACCGGGCCCACGAGCGCGCCCGGTGGGCCGACCCGGAGAACGCACACGAGGCCATCACCCGGGACGCCGACTGGCCCGACGACGAGGAGTTCGCCGCGTCACTCGCGGCGCGGGCGCGGGAACTCCAGTCCGTCCTCGCGCCCGACCGGGAGGCCGCAGCGCTCGAACGCGCGGCGTGGCTCGTCGAGAGCGAGTTCGGCGTCACCGTCGACGTGAAACGCGCCGCGGACGCCGACCCCGAACTCCGGGAGCGCGCCGAGCCGGGCCGGCCGGGCGTGCAACTGGAGTAAGGGGGCCTACGTATCAGAATGTATAGACTCACCGACAGTACTAAGGGAAAACCCACGCAGTCGTTTGTATGACCGACAGCCCCATCCGAATGCTCGACGGCGAGACGTGTCCCCAGTGCGACGACGGCGAACTCGCGCCCGGGACGTACAAGGACACCGACGCCCTGCTGTGTGGGTCCTGCGAGACGCCCGTCGTCCGCGAGATATAGGAGCGCTTCAGGAAGGCGGCCAAACCCCGCCGTCAGTCGTCGACAAAAGGCTCTAGACGCCCCTCCTCCGTCGCGTCCCGTCCGGGACTGTGCGTCCCGACGGGAGGCAGGTTAACTTCGGCGGCGGACGAATCCTCCAACTCCGTCTCGTCGGCTATCTTCTCCATTCCCTCCCCCTCTCTGGCGTCCTGGTCGATGCGCATCGAACAGAACTCCGCGCCGCACATTGAGCAGAAGCGGGCCTCCTTGTAGTTGTCCCCGGGAAGCGTCTGGTCGTGGTACTCCCGGGCGCGCTCGGGGTCGAGTGCCAAATCGAACTGCTCACGCCAGTCGAAGGCGTACCGGGCCTCCGAGAGGGCGTCGTCCCAGTCGCTGGCGCCCTCCCTCCCGTTGGCGACGTCGCCCGCGTGGGCCGCGATGCGATACGCCGCCAGGCCGTCGCGCACGTCCTCGGCGTCGGGCAGGCCCAGATGCTCCTTGGGCGTGACGTAACAGAGCATCGCGGCGCCCGCGCGGGCCGCCTCCGTCGCGCCGATGGCGCTGGTGATGTGGTCGTAGCCCGGCGCGACGTCCGTCACGAGCGGGCCGAGGACGTAGAAGGGCGCGCCGTCGCAGACCTCCTTCTGGCGTTCGACCTGCCCCCGAATCTCGTCCATCGGCACGTGGCCCGGGCCCTCAACCATCACCTGAACGCCGTGCGCTTGGGCGACTTTCGTCAGCTCCCCGAGCGTGTCGAGTTCCGCGAACTGCGCGTCGTCGCCCGAGTCCGCGATGCAACCCGGGCGGAGGCCGTCGCCGAGGCTGAACGTCACGTCGTGCTCGCGGAATATCTCACAGATGGCCTCGAACTCGGTGTAGAGGGGGTTCTGCTCACTGTGTTCCTCCATCCAGCGCGCGAGAATCGAGCCGCCTCTGGAAACGATGCCCGTCTTCCGGCCGTCGGTGAGGGGGAGGTGTTCCAGCAGGACCCCCGCGTGAATCGTCATGTAGTCGACGCCCTGCGCGGCCTGCTTCTCGATGGTATCGAGCAGGAGGTCCGCCGAGAGGTCCTCGGAGTCCTCGGCCCGCTTGAGCGCGCCGTATATCGGAACAGTTCCCACGGGCACCGGCGAGTGTCCGACGTTCGCCTCCCGCACGGCGTCGAGGTTCTCGCCGGTCGAGAGGTCCATCACCGTGTCTGCGCCGTAGTGGACCGCGGCGTGGAGCTTCTCCAGTTCCGCTTCGGCGTCGCTCTCGTCCTCGCTGTTGCCGATGTTGGCGTTGACCTTCGTCGAGAACGCCTCCCCGATGACCATCGGGTCCAACCGCTCATGGGAATGGTTCGCCGGAATGACTGCTTCGCCCGCGGCGATCCGCTCGCGGACGAACTCGGCCCCGCAGTTCTCCCGCTCGGCGACACGCTCCATTTCGTCGGTGAGTTCGCCGTTCCGGGCCCGCTGTAGTTGCGTAGGCATGTACCACCCTAGAATACCACTTAGTGATAAGCGTGGCTACTCGCGCGGTCGGACGGCGTTTTATCACCGACAGGGGAGAACGCCCGGGCATGTCTTTCAGTTCGCTCCTCTCCGAGTACGTGTCGGCGGTTTCGCTCGCCCTCCTCTCGGTCGTCTGGGCGTCGATGGCCTACGACTATCGCGGGTCGGGTTCCCTCTTCTCGCTCGCGGCGCTGGTCATGTGCCTTCTCTCGCTGGCCGGGGCAGCCCACGAACTGTGGGAAAAACGGGACGCCTAGTCCGCGTCGGCCCACTTCGGGCCGGCCCGACGGGCGAGCGCGACGCCGACGACCCCGAGAACGAGCGCGCCGACGGCCACGCCCGCGACAAGTCCCGTCGAGAGCGTCCCCGCCCCCGCGACGAACCCGACGAGTACGGCCGGAACAACGGGAACGGCGACGCCCACGGTGAAGAGCCCGAATCGCACCGTATCGAAGAGGAAGGCGTTCGGGTCCAAGCCGGCCAGGTAGACGGTGAGCCCGAAGCAGTACGCCGAGAGGCCGAGGAGGAGCAACAGGCCCAGCACGGCGTCCGTGGCGCCGGTGCCCGCGTAGGCGATCGCCGCGGCGTACGCCAACAGGACGGGTGGGAGGCCGACGATGGCGAAGGCGACGCGCTTGGCGCGGAACACCGCCTCGATTCCCACGGGAAACGGTCGGTACTCGGCGAGCGAGTCGAACTGCGTGAGCCAGCTGTAGGTGGTAAAGGCGCTCAGTCCGAGTACCGAGCCGTAGAAGAGCCCGGGCGCCGCCTCGACGCCGACGACGGCCGCCGCCACTGAGTCGAGGAACACCGTGAGAAGGAGGAGCACCGCCGCCGAGACGACCGGCTTGGCGAACCCGCCCGACGAGCGGCCCAGGTCGAGGAGCGTCCTCGTGAGGAGGCCCTGTTCGTCGGGGAGGCGCCGCTGCCAGCGCCCGAACGCCGCGGTTCTCGTTCTGGCCGGTCGGCGGTAGCCCGGGTCGTAGAGCCGGAGAGCGAGCGCGCCGACGAGCGGTGTCCCGAGGAGGAGGCTCAGAGCCGCCGGCGCAAGCGGCGCGTCGAAGACGACGAGCGCGTTCCACGCGGGGGCCAGGTAGCCAGTGTACCAGCCCGCGACGACGGCCGCGCCGACCGCGAGTCCGAGTACCGACGCGGGGGCTCCCCGCGTGCGGAGGGCGATGAGCGCGAAGGTGACGGTCATCCCCGCGGCGAACAGCAGGGAGAGCGAGTACGGGAGCGCGAGGAGGTCGACGGGACGGAGTGCACCCGAGGCGACGAGGGGTGCGAAGCCCGCGCCGACCGGGAGGATGAACAGGACGGCGTAGTAGGCCGCGTCCTTGAGCATGAACGCGCCCAGCAGGTCGCGCTTCGAGACGGGCAGGTAGGCTGAGGCGGAGAGCAACAGCGAGCGGTCCCCGAGAACGCGCTCGATGAGGTCCGACCCGACGAGGCCGGCCGTGCCGGTGTAAAGACCGAAGCCGAGGACGAGCAGGTGGGTGCCCGCGACGATATCACCGACGGGCGTGCCCGCGAAATCGAGGGCCCACACCGTGGCGGCCGACACCGCGGCGACCAACAGAGGGAACGGCGCGAAGCGGCGGCCACCGAAGAGGTCGCTGTGGAGGCGGAACTCCTCGCGGGCCAGCGGAAGTAGGAGGTCCCTCATCGAGGTGTGTCCCGGGCGTCCTCGCCCACGGCATCGAGGAACGTGTCCATCAGGTCGGTGTCCTCGGTGATCTCCTCGGTCGCGACCACCGCCCCATCGGTGACGACGCCCACCCTATCGCAGAGCTCCTCGGCCACGTCGATGTTGTGCGTGGAGAGCAACGCGGTGTTCCCCTCCTCGGTGTACTCGCGGAGCGCACGCTTCACCCGCTCCTGGACGAGGGGGTCCAGGTTGGCGAGCGGCTCGTCAATGAACACCGCGTCCGGCTCGTGGAGGAAGGACTGGGTGACCATTACCTTCTGCTGTTGGCCCCGCGAGAGGTCCGCGCTGAGGGTGTCGAGCTTCGACGAAAAGCCCAGTCGCTCGGCCCACTCCCCCCCGCGCCCGACGACCGTCTCGTCGTCGAGGCCCCGCACGCGGGCGACGAACTCGAAGAACTCGCGAGGCGTCAGGTAACTCGGCGGCGCGTGGCGTTCGGGGAGGACGCCCACCAGCTCGCGGACGCCGATGGGGTCCGCGACGGGGTCCGTTCCCAGGACCTCTGCACGCCCCGAGTCGGGGCGGGTCTGTCCGGTGAGCATCTCGATGGTCGTCGTCTTTCCCGCGCCGTTCGGGCCCAGAAACCCGAACAGCTCCCCCGCGTCGACGGTCAATGAAAGCCCGTCAACGGCGCGCACGTCGCCGTAGGACTTTCCCAGTCCGTCGGCTTCGATAACTGCCATGTCCTGACTCCGTTGGGGAGTGCGTTAATTCTGGGGGCTGTGGATGTAGAGGCCGTAGCGGTAGTAGCGCTCGTCGAGTTTCAACAGCAGTCCGTTCTCGGCGCTGGCGCCGCCGTTGTAGAGCAACTCCTGCAGGCCGAGACGTTCGATGAGACGCCGGTAGTCCTCGGAGAGCGGTTCCGTCTCCTCGTAGCCGTCGGCGCCGGCCGTGTCGAGTATCCGCCGCTCGGACCCCTCGAGCGCCGACGCGTCGATGCGGGCGTCGAGACGGGCACCCTCGACCACATCGACGAAGGCGGCCCGTCCGTCCGCGACCGGGCGGGCAGTCGTCTCGTAGACGGGGTCGTAAAACGTCTCCGTCGCCGTCCGCACCCGGAGTATCGTGTCCTGATAGCGGACGTGCTCGTGGTCGCTCTCCGGAACGAGTTCGCTCTCGGCTACACGGGTCCGGTAGACGGAGCCGCCGCGCTCGATGATATCCCACGGGGCGCCCCCTTCGAACTCCCGGGCACGTGCGGCGAAGTACGCCGGGGTGAGGGCCCGCCGGTCGACCTCAGGGAGCGAGTTGGCGGGAGTCGCCTCGGGCGGGTTCTCCAGTTCGTCGGCGTGCCCGACCCACGAGAGGCGGAGGACGGGACGCTCGACCCGGCGCTGGCCGACGACGGTGCGGCGGAGGAGGAAGTAGCGGCCGTCCCGCTCGGTGTACTCGCCGTCGGGGAGCGGCGCGTAGCCGACCGTCTCGACGGCCTCGCCGTCGGTCGCTCGCTCCCACGCGTCGCGGCGGGAAGCGTCGTCGGGGGTGTCCTCCGGGCGCCACGTCTGTGCGGTCACCAGGTCGGCCGTGTCGCCGATGCTCTGCACGTTGAGTTCGTATCTCGGCGCGTCTGTTCCGTCGTCTATCGCGCCGAGACAGCCCGCAAGGGCCGTGATTCCGGTTCCGACGCCGGCAAGGAGGGTGCGCCGGCGCATCAGCGGGTTCGGGAGGGGGGGGTTTGTTCGGGGACCATCGGCCGTTCCTATCCCCGCCGGGAACTTCCCCTTTCGGGATGGGCGAGCGGGGACGCTCCCCTACACCCCGCGGACTGCCGCTCCCGGTAGTACCATTAGGGGCGGCACCGACCCGCTCGCATGGTCCGCGTTACAGTCTGGAACGAGTACATCCACGAGCGAGAGCACGACGCCGTCGCGGAAATCTATCCCGACGGCATCCACGGCGCCATCGCCGGCGCGCTGGAGGAGGCGGGCTTCGACACCGAAACCGCGACCCTTCAAGAGCCCGAACACGGCCTCACGGAGGAGGTCTTGGAAGAGACGGACGTCCTGACGTGGTGGGGCCACGCCGCCCACGACCAGGTCGAGGACGAAGTCGTCGAGCGCGTGAAGGAGCAGGTGCTTGAGGGCATGGGCCTCGTCGTCCTCCACTCCGGGCACCTCTCGAAGATATTCCGGGCGCTGATGGGCACGGGCTGTATGCTGAAATGGCGCGAGGCCGGCGAGAAGGAGCGCCTCTGGGTGACGGACCCCGCCCACCCGATTACGGAGGGAATCGGCGAGTCCATCGAGTTGCCCGAGACGGAGATGTACGGCGAGCACTTCGACATCCCCCAGCCCGATTCGCTGGTGTTCACCTCCTGGTTCGAGGGCGGCGAGGTGTTCCGCTCGGGGTGTGCCTACCACCGGGGGAAAGGCCGGATATTCTACTTCCGGCCGGGCCACGAGACCTACCCCATCTACCATAACGAGGACGTCCGACAGGTCATCCGGAACGCCTGCGAGTGGGTCGCGCCCGGCGACGCGCCCGAACTGACGCGCGGGAACCACGACCCCATCGAGGAGATCGACGAGAGCGACGACCGAACGGTCCACTGATACGGCGGCGTTCCCCGCTCGTCCGCGGTACGCGAGCGTAGTCGGCGGTCGCTTCGCCGGACGAGTTTCTGCGACGGCTGCGCTGTTTTCGAACCGGTGGCGCTGCGCACAGCGACCGCTGGATGGTCGAGAGCGAACCGGAAAAGAGGGCCGACGTGCGCCGACGGCGTGCCGGCGCGGCCCGTCACACGATGGCCGGCGGTTCGCGTTCGGCTCTAGCTACGGGTCGGGGTAGTCGGTGTCCCCCTTCGTCGAGATGGTGCCGGCGAGGGCCTGGTAGGCGTCGATGCCCGCCGTGCCGTCGCTGGCCTGATACGCCGTGTGGTTCCGCTCGGGGAAGTCGTAGTCGCGGACGTTCCCCCACATTCCCCAGGTGTACTGGTGGAAGTAGAAGTCGGGCAAGTAGTAGTTGTAGAAGCGCGCGCACTTCCGGCCGAACTCGACCATATCCTCGCGGGTCGTGTCCTCGAAGCGGAAGGCGTTCGTCAGGTACGCGAGGTCTATCATCTCGGAGTCGATGCCCGCCTCCGCGAGGTCCGGCGACGCGCCGGCGCGGTCGGGGGCTTCGATGGCGCCGATGTCGGTCGGAATCTGGACCTGCAGGGGCATCCCCTCGTCGTCGTGGGTATCGGGGGTCGCGTCCGTCCCCTCAGCCATCTCCTCGGTCTCGACGCGCAGGTCGGCGTCGTTGGGGTCGCCGCCGACGAGACGGCCGGCCCACGAGTTGCCCCTCGTGTCGTACCAGTCCCAGATGTCCCGGCTCGCGGTCCCCCACAGCAGGGCCATGTCGTAGTTGTGGTTGTCCATGCCGCTCGAGAAGTTGGCCCAGTCGACGTTCGTCGTACCGACCTGGAAGCCGAGCTGTTGTAGGTTCTGCTGTATCGTCTGCGCGGCCGGGATGAACTCGTTGACGGTGTTGTTGATGAGGAAGGAGAGGTCGACGGCGTCGCCCGTCCAGTCGGTCCAGATGCCGTCCTCCTTCGTGTAGCCCGCGTTGCGCATGTACTCCTCGGCGAGCTCCATATCCGAGCCGCGCGGCCACCTGTGGAGGTTCTCGAGGAAGCCCTCCTGGAAATACCGGTTCGAGTGGAAGTTCATCATCCCCGTGTCGTACGCGAGAGAGGCAGTCCTGGACGGACCCCAGCCGTTCACGTTCACGGCCTCCCAGTCGACGGCGGCGACGAGCGCGCGGCGGACCCACAGCCGCGAGAGGTGTTTGTTCTTCCAGTTCATCACGACCTGATTGCCGTTGTACCGGAGGAAGCGGGCGAGCTCCTGGACGTGGTCCGGGAGCAGATTGCGGTTGTACTGGCCCGTCTCCGCCTGCACGATGCCCTCGTGGAAGTCGATGTCGCCCTCTTGGAGGAGGACGTTGAATCGGTCGCCGGTGGCGACCTGCACCCGTAGCGTGTCCAGCGTGACGTTTTCGCTGTTGGGGTGTTCGTCCCAGCGGTGACCGACGATCTCCTGGGAGGTGATGTCCTCGGGGGATTCGAGACGATAGACGCTGGAGCCGAGCCCCTTTTCCTGTGCGTCCCGGAAGGTGACGCTCACCCCCTGGATATCGTTGGTGATTTCCTTGACCGCGTCCTCCGTCGTGGCGTCCTCGTAGCGCTGGGCCCATTCCCGGGTGTACGTCGGGTGGAACGGTGCCTCCGTGCCGATGCGGCTCCGGAGGATGGGCGCGTTCGTCGGGTTGGGGTTCTGTCCCTCGGCCTCGCCTTTGTCCCGCCAGCTGCGGTAGGTCCACTGGTCGACGACTTCGTGGTTGAACGTCTCGTCCGCCTTCAGGTGGCCCCCGGCGAAGTCCACCCGGTCGTGGAGGCGGTGGGCCTCCGCGTCCATCGGCGTACCGTCCCAGTAGGTGATACGGTCGTCGAAGACGTGGGTCCACTCGAAGGGCGGGTTCACGGAGGCGTTCTTGATGTGCGTCGTGACCTCGACCTCACCCCGACCCTCTATCTCCCAGCTGTGACCGCTATAGAGGCGGTAGGGCTGTCCTTTCGCGTCCTCGCGGTTGGGAGACGTACCCCACAAGGTGGGGAGCGACTGCTCCTGGAAGAACTCCCATCCGCTGGCCTTGATGTTGGCAGCCCATGGGTTCAACTGGGACTGCGCCGGGAGCGTCGTCGAGGTGTTGGCGATGGACGTCGTGACGGGCTCGAAGGTGGTAGTCCCCGTCTCTCCCATCTCCTGCTCGGTGGTCGTCTCGTTACTGCCCTCCGGGGCGTCCCCGCCGCTGGAGTTACAGCCCGCGAGCCCCGTCGCTCCTGCCGCGATCAGCGCCCCGAGGTAGCCGCGCCGGTCGATGCTCCCGTCAGCGTCCGTGTGTGGGTCAGTCACACAAACCACAATTGTCCATAGATATTTATGTCTTTTGGATGCTGGAAGATATATTACTTCATACTTTTAGACTGCGCCCGGCGTCACGCTACAGCGGCGGTACACGCCCGCTGTGACAGCCACGCGCCGGCCGGACCGTAGCCACCAGTCATACCGTGAACTATCTGTTCGTGTCGCGTCAGCGGACCGGAAACACGCGCACCGAGTCGACCGTGACCGGACCCTCGGGCGTCTCGCCGGAGAGGAGGTCCGGGCCGAGGGTCGCCTCGACGCGCACGTCGGCGGGCGTCGCGCCGAAGTTGAGCACGACGGCGACGCGCTCCTCGTCCGTCTCGCGGGCGAACGCGACCACGTCGTCGCTGCCGTCGACAGCCTCCCACTCGACGCGAGCCAGGTCGCCGCGCCGAAGGACTCGGTGTTCGTTCCGCAACTCGATGAGCGAGCGGTGGAAGTCGGTGAGCGCGTCGTCGCCGTCGCGCCACGCCATCGGCCCGCGGTAGTCGGTCATCCCGCGCTCCTGTCCGTAGTAGACCATCGGCACGCCGGGCGCCGTCAGCGTCGCGGCGGCGGCCGCCTTCAACGCGCCCCGCCCGCAGCGGTCCCGGTAGCGGTCCTCGTCGTGGTTCTCCACGTATCGCATGTGGCGGGCACTCTCGGGGAACCCCGCCCGCTGGGCGGCTTCGAGGCCGTCCAGCACGGCCGACGCGGACTTCTCCCCCTCGCCCACGTCGAGCAGCGTCTCGTAGAAGTCCGTGTCGTAGTGCATGTCGAACTCCGCCTCGTGGTACTGAGGGTCGCGGGGCACCGTCTCGTCCAGCAAGAGGAACGACTCGTCCTCGGCCTTCACCCGCTCGCGTACCTCCTTCCAGAAGCCGTGGGGGACGCCCCACGCCACGTCGCAGCGGAAGCCGTCGACGACGCTCGCCCACTCCTCGACGACATCGAGGAGGAACCGGCGGACCGCGAGGGTATCGTAGTCGAAGTTCGGGATGCGCTCCCAGTTGAAGTACGTCTCCGCCGCTCCGTCCGCCCAGACGTACCAGTCGCGGTAGTCCGGGGTGCCGGCGGCGGCCATCTGGAAGTAGGGGTGGTCCTCCGAGGAGTGGTTGATGACCAGGTCGAAGACGAGTTTCATCCCCCGGTCGTGACAGGCCGCGACCAGGGACTCGAACTCCGCGCGGCTCCCGAGGTCGTCAGCCGTGTCGAAGTAGTCCGTCGTGTGATAGCCGTGGCGGGTCGGGCTCTCGAGGACGGGCGTCAACCAGAGACAGTCGACGCCCAGCTCCTCGAGGTAGGGGAGGCGGCGCTCTATCTCGGAGAACGTCGTGTCGACGCGCTCGCCCGCGAACTGCCGAACGAATATCTCGTAGATGACGGCGTCGTCGACCCACTCGGGCGGGTCGTTCGGACGCGTGACGCCGTCGGCGCCGAGCGTGACGGTGTCCGCGACGCTGTAGCGCTCGCCGACGGCGACGGCGTGGACGCGGACCGACTCCCCGGAGAGGTCGAGTTCGGCGCGTCGGCCCTCGACCTCCAGGGCGGCCTCGTCCCGGTCGTCGACGTAGAACTCGACGTCGACCTCCCCGTCGTCGAGTTCGCTCTCCGGGTTCGCCGACGCCCGCGCCTCGACAGTCGCCGCGTCGCCGTCGACCGTGCCAGTGAGATGTACCCGCGGGCGGCCCGGCCCCTCGACTTCGAAGGGGACCGTAACGCCCTCGGCGAACTCGTGGTCCGGGAGGAAGCGCGCGTCGTACTCACCGGGCGGGAGCCGCGTCTCGAAGACGTAGGCCCCCTCCTCGCGAACTGCGTGGTCCCGGCCGGGAACCCACTCGTTGAACGTGGAGACGACGGAGACGGCGTCGACGGCGTCCAGCTCCTCGGGGAACGCGAAGCGGGGGCAGCTCACCCGCACGTCACGGCGCTCGTCCGGGAACGCGCGAACGGTCAGTTCGTGGGTCGCGCGCTCGGTTTCCAGTTCGACCGTGTACGTCCCCGGCGCGTCCGGGGCGAGATGCTCAACCGGGTCATCGCCGAGCTCGGCGTCGCTCGCCGCGGGTGCGTCGGTGATCGACCAGCGATACGTCGCCTCGGGATCCGGGTGTCGGGGCGCCAGTTCGACCGATTCGCCGACGCTCGTGAACCGGGGCGGGCCAGGATGGTACATGGCCCCAGAGTCCAGACGCTTCGCCTTATCTCTTACTGATGAATGAAGTAATAGTAGTTCACAGTTCAGAAGACATTTTTACCGAGAGACGTTGGGCGCTGTATGGACGACCGACCGGCAATCGGAATCGTCGGACTCGGAGGAATGGGAACGCTACACGCTGAAAACATCACGGACCTCGGCGGCCGTGTCGTAGCCGGGTCGGACGTGGTCGACGAGGCCCGGGAGAGCTTTGCCGTGGCGTTCGACGCCCCGGCGTACGAGAGCGCCGAGGAGATGTACGACGCCGAGGAACTCGACGCCGTCGTCATCACGACGCCGAACACGTTCCACGAGCCCGCCGCGACGGGCGCACTGGAGCGCGGCCTCCACGTGCTCTGCGAGAAGCCCCTCGCGGACTCCCTCGAGAGCGCCGAGGCCATCGCGGACGCCGCCGCCGAGAGCGACGCCTTCTGTATGGTCGGCTTCTCCAATCGCTTCAGCGCGGCCGCGGACGTGTTCACGGCCCAGCGCGAGCGCTTCGGGGAGATAACGCACATCGAAGCGAACTACGTCCGCCGGCGCGGCATCCCCGGGCTGGGCTCCTGGTTCACGAACGAGGAACTCTCGGGCGGCGGGAGCCTCATCGACATCGGCGTTCACGCTATCGACTTCGCGCTCTACCTCGCCGGCTTCCCCGAGGTCGAAGAAGTGAGCGGCGTCACGCGGGCCAACTTCGGCAACGACCCGGACTACGTCGACCCCGACGACTGGGCGGGCAACTGGGACACCAGCGAGGGCGGCTTCGACGTGGACGACTCCGTCTCCGCGTTCGTCCGGTGTGCCGACGACACGACTATCTCGCTGGAGGTCTCGTGGGCGGCCAACCGCGACGACAGCCACGAGGTGTACGTCCGCGGCACGGACGCCGGCGCGAAACTCGACATCGGCGGCGAGGACCTCCACGTCTATGACGCCAGCTCCGAGGGGGTCGAACACTACGTCGACGAGGACCTCGACGGCGAGCGCGAGCTCGAATCCCACCACGGCGAGGCCGAGCGGTTCCTCGAGGCCGTCGAAGCCGACGAGGCGCCCGACATCAACACCGTCGAGGAGGGGCTGGTCGTCCAGAAGGTCATCGACGCCGTCTACCGCTCCTCCGAGGAAGGCCGCGCGGTGCAGGTCGAATAGCGCGGCGTGGACGGCCCCGCCGTGGCGGTGAGGACGGACTACTCGACGGAGAGAAGCGTCGTGCGGTGGGACTCGTAGGTCTCGACGAAGGCCCCGCGCCCGCCGACAGTCAACTCTGTTCCGTCGATGTCGATGACGAGCGAGTTCTGGACAGGAAACGTGTTGCTCGGCGGGTCGACGAGACTCTGTTGTACGTCCACGACGAGGCCCGTCATCTCCTCGGGGTCGCCCGTCGCATCCGTGGGGCGCGCGAAGACGGTCGCCTCGATGGGGTGGTCGGCGCGCCGGTGGAGTTCGGCCTGCAACACCGCGTGGCGAAAGGAGTCGTAGGTCGTCGGCAGCGGGTCGGGGTCGGTGACGTAGGCCTCCTCGGCGACGGCCCAGTAGTTCGCGAAAAAGGAGCCCGCGAGCACGGGGACAATCTGACGCTGGGCTATCATGATGGCCTGCTCGGGAGCGTTCGACACCGTGAACATCTCCGCGGGCGAGACGATGCCGATTGACTGGTCGACGGTCATCAACACCGGGAGCTGTTGGCCCCACACGCGGACGAGACTCGCCACCTCCTCCCACGCCGTCTCCCCGCGCTCCTCGCGGGGCGCGCCGACGAGCACCAGCACCGCGACGCCGCGCTCGACGGCCGCGCTGAGCTCCTCACGAAGTTCGGGGACGACCGACTCCGGTACGGAGAGGGTGACCTCCTCTTCGGCCTCGGCGATGCCCGCGCGCATCCGCTTGAGCAGCGTCTGCGTCGACTTTATCACCTCGAGTTGGCGTTCCTCGACGGGGCTGCGCTCGTAGCGCTCCGCGAGGGTCGAGCCGACCTCCGAGAGGCGCTCCGAGACGTTCGAGAACGCCCGTTCGGGGTCTTTCGCTCGAATCGTCGTCGGGGTCCGGTGGTCGTTGGCCTCGACGAACCCCCGCCGTTCGAGCTCCTCACAGACACTGTACACGTAGCGCTTCGAGACGCCGGCGCCCTCGGCTATCGTGCTCGCCTTCGCCTCGCCCTGCTCGATGACGGTGAGGTAGATGTCGACCTCCTTGTCGGAGAGCCCTATCTGGTGGAGGTGGTCGCGCAACGCCCCTTCGTCCATACGTATGACGCAACCCCGCGGGGGATAAGCGTTCATCTCCCGGCGCGTCGGCCGGTTCGCCCTCGCGCTGACCAGAGCTCGCCGGCGAGGACAGCCTTCATATCCAAGGCGGCCCCACTCTGTTCCATGAATGCGGCCCGTGACGACCGGATGGCCGGAACGGTCGCCCTCAGTGCGGGGGAGGGATACGACCGCGAAGAGCTCCGGGCGTCGCTGGCCGAGCGGACCGGCTTCGAGGTGAGGGAGGACAGCGCCGTTCGGCTGGTGTTCAGCGACGACGCCGCCGCCGTCGAGGCGTTCGACCCCGAGACGCTCGTCGTCTGTGCCACCGCCGACCCCGCGGTCGCGCAGTCGCTCGCCGACGGACGGCCCCAGGTTCGGGTCGTCCAGTGGGACGGCGAGACGTCCTGGCCCTTTCTCGACGCGACGCTCCGGGGGGCGGTCGACGAGAACCACGCGGCCGCCGGAACCGACTCCGCGCTCGTCCGCTACGAGCAGCTGATGGACACCATCGGGGACGCCGTCTACGCACTCGACGACCGCGGTCGGTTCACCTACGTCAACGAGTCGCTCTGTGAGCTCACCGGGCTCGCCGAGGACGACCTGCTCGGCACGCACGTCGGCGTCATCAAGGACCAGGAGACCGTCGAGGCGGCCGAGGACGCCCTCGGGGAGCTGTTGAGCGGCGAGCCCGGCGACCAGGTGTCCCTCGAAGTGGACATCATCACCGCCGACGGCGAGCGAATCCCCTGCGAGGACCGGATGACTCTCCTCCCCTTCGAGGAGGAGCTCCGCGGGACCGTCGGCACGCTTCGCGACATCACCGCCCAGAAGCGCCGCGAGGAGATGTTCAGCGGCCTCATCGACGCCACCCAGCGGATGATGGGCGCCGAGCGCCCGCGCGACATCGCGGAGACCGTCGTCGACACCGCCGCGGACACCCTCGGCCGGCAGTTGACCACCGTGCGCTTCCTCGAAGACGGCGAGCTCGTCCCCGTCGTGAGCAGCGCCGCCGCCGAGTCGGTGCTCCCCGAGCGCCCCGTCTACGACCCCGACGAGGGGCCCGTCGGGGAGGCGTTCACGACCGGCGAGTCAGTGTTCCGGCGGACCGAGCGCATCGCGGACGACCGCGAACGCGGCGGCGTGGCGGGCGCGCTCTACCTCCCCCTCGGGGAGCACGGGACCGTCACGCTCGGCACGGAGGGCGAGGGGTTCGACGACCAGGACCGCTACTTCGCGGAACTGCTCGCCTCCATCACAGCGACGGCCCTCGACCGGGCGGAGCGCCGGCGCGAACTCCGGCGCTACGAGGCGGTCGTCGAGGCGGTCGACGACATGGCCTTCGCCGTCGACGAGACGGGGAACTTTCAGATCGTCACCGAGCCGTTCGCCGCGGCGCTTGGCTACGAGCGGGAGACGCTCGTCGGAACCCACGTCTCGGCGGTCGGCGGGGAGTTCCTCGAAACGGTCCTCGACGCGGCGGCGGCGGGCGAATCAGTCGTCCGCGAGGGCGAACTCGCGCGCCGCGACGGCAGTTCCTTCCCCGTCCGGGCGAGCGTCACGCCCGTCGCCCGGTCGGACTTCGAGGGGGCTGTCGTCGCGCTGTCTGACATCTCCGACCTGCTCTCCGCGCGGGCGGAGGCGACGCGCCAGCGCGACCGCTTCATCAACCTCTTCGACAACCTCACCGACCCCGTCGTGGAGATCGAGTTCGACGGCGGGCCAACCGTCGTCGGGGCGAACGGGGCGTTCCGCGAGGTCTGCGGGGGCGCGGACGTCGCCGGGGTACCCGTCGAAGCCCTCCGCGGGCGGCTGTCGAACGGCGCCATCGTCGACGAGCTCGCCCGGGTCGGGACCGATGACCTCACGGGCGAGGAGGTGACCGTCGGGGCCGAGAACACCCGCCACTACGCCCTCCGTGACGTCTCCTACACCCTGGACGGCGTCGAGCGGGCGTTCGTCGTCTTCACCGACGTGACCGCGCTCAAGCGCCGGGAAACCCACCTCCAAGTCCTGAATCGGGTCTTCAGACACAACCTCCGGAACGACATGAACGTCGTGTTGGGCTACGCCGAGGAGCTCGCGCGCACCGAGGAGGGCGGGACGGCCCTGCGCGCGGAGCGCATCCGCGAGAAGGCAGAGCGCCTGACGTCGCTCTCGGAGACGGCGAAGACGATTCAGGCGGTGCTGGGCGCCGACGAAACCGAGAAGCACCACCGGGAGCTCGGGTCGGTACTCAACGCCGCGACCGCCGCGGTGGCCGAGGACCACCCCGACGCCGCCGTCGACGTGTCCGTCGAGGACCGCACAGCGACGGTCGACGCCGACGACTACCTCGCGCGGGCTGTGGCCGAGCTCGTGGAGAACGCCGTCGAACACGGCGAACAGCCCGTCACGGTTCGGGCGTGGACGGAACCCGGGGAAGCCGTCATCGAGATCGCGGACGAGGGGCCGGGGATTCCGGCTTCGGAGTGGGAGACGGTCGTCAGCGGGCAGGATATAACCCAGCTCAGCCACGGTACGGGCCTCGGCCTCTGGTTGGTACGCTGGATCGTCGAGTCCCACGGGGGGAGCCTCTCGCTTTCGGCCGACGGGGGGACGACCGTCCGGATGCGCCTACCGCGATAGCCGGGACCGTCGGACACAAGAGCGCCCCCAGCCTACGGCGCCTGAATGGGTCTGCTGTCGAATCTCGGCTTCATGCTGGCGCTCCTCGCCCTCGGCGTCGGCGCGCGCTACGTCGGCCTCCTCACCCCGCCGCGGCGGGACCGCCTCAACCAGTTGGCCTTCTACCTCGCGCTCCCCGCCGTCGTCTTCACCTCAACGTACACCGTCTCGCTGGGGGATGTCGTCTCCGTCCCCCTCGTCGTCGGGCTGATCGTCGTCCTGTTGGGCGTCGCCGGCGTCGCCTGGGTCGTCCACCGCGCCATCACCGCCCCGCCCGCGCGCCGGGTGGCGGTCGTGCAGTCCTACCACTGCAACTTCGGCTACCTGGGGGTGCCAGTCGTGGCGCTCACCTTCGGCGCGGGGAGCCTCGTCACCGCGAAGGCCAGTCTCCTCTTGGGTATCGGCGCGCTCGTCCAGTCGTTCGTCACCGTCTCGATTCTCGTCTCCGGGGGAAGCGCCGCCGTCTCTTACCGAAACCAGGCGAAGGGCATCGCCACCAACCCGGTCATCATCGCGCTCGTCGTCGGGCTGACGTTCGCGCGCTTCGGCGTCGGTGTCCCCGGGCCCGCGCTCGCCGTGTTGAACGTCCTCTCCGAACTCGCGTTGCCGGCCGCCCTCCTTGGTGTAGGCGCCTCGCTCATCGTCGATTTCGGGGATGTGGACGTACCGTCGGTGGCGGCGGTCGTCGGAATCAAAACAGTGGGAATGCCCCTCGCGGCCTTCGGCGTCTTCTCCGTGCTGGGCGCGACGGCGACGACGCTCACTGCGGGCGTCGTGATGACGGCGATGCCGACGGCGGTCTCGACGTACCTCTACGCGAGCGAACTCGGCGGCGACGCGGAGTTCGCCTCGTTGAACGTCTTTCTGACGACGTTCGCCTCCCTGGGCACGCTGTTCGTCGTGTTGAGCCTCTTCGGCTAGTCGAGCGCGAGGTCGACGCCGTCGTCGGTGAACCGAAGCGAGACGCCCTCCGCGGCGCGCCCGTACTCGCTCGGGTGGCGCCCGCGCTTCCGGGGGCGGACCCGCTCCTCCAAGAGGCCGTTCTCGACGAGCGTCTCCACCTTCCGGTAGACCGAGGAGAGGGGCACCTCACACTCCTCGGCCAGTTCGTTCACCGTGCGCGGCGAGCCGCCACACGCGGCCAGAATGCGACGGGTGTCGTCGTCGCTCAGCGCATCGAGCACGCGCTCGGCGTCGGGGTCGGCAGCGTCGGCGGTTCGGAGCGCCTGACTTTCCATGTCCGGGCTAGCGCCCCCGAGCGGAGGTGTCCCAACCCATCATATACGGGGGTTTGAAAACGGGGTAAACGATACAGGCGTCGAGAACAGAGAACGGGGTATGGAGGGGATACGCGCGGAGCTGACGTTTCAGGACCCATGCTGTCCGGTGGCCGAGGCGGGGGCGGACGCCGGGCCGGTCCGTTCGATGGCCAGAACCACCGCCGGGGAAACCGTCACCGAGGAGTTCGTCCTCGAAAGCGACGCCGACCCGGAAGCCGCGAGCGCCGACGTCGAACGGGTCTTCGACTACGACGACCGGAGCGTCTATCGCTTCGAGCGCGAGGAGTGGGGCTGTCCCTGCGAGGCCATCGAGCGCCACGGCTGTCCCGTCTTCGACATCCACACCCACGAGGGCGAGCTCCGCCTCGCCTTCCACGCGAGCGACCACGAGACGCTCAGCGACGTGGTGACGGACCTCCGCGAGCGCTGGAACGTGGAACTCTCGGGGCTCTTCCGGAGCGGCGGGGAGACCGCCGAGCGGGAGTTAGTGCTCGTCGACCGGGCCGCCCTCACCGACCGCCAGCGCGAGGTGCTCCGGACGGCCCACCGGATGGGCTACTTCGCGGCGCCGCCGGCCGCGAACGCCGGCGACGTGGCCGACGAGTTGGGTATCAACCGCTCGACGTTCCGCGAGCACCTCGCGGCCGCCCAGTCGAAACTGCTGGGGGCGGTGCTCGATGCTCCCACGGACTGAGAGGAAACCAAACCGGCTTTGTCCCCCCGGCGGGGAGTTCCCGTATGGCCGCGACGGAAGGCGACGGCTTCCCCTGGTATCTGAAGGCGATGTTCGTTCTCGTCGGCGGAGTAATCGCGTTTATCGTCGTCGTCGACGCCCTCGAACTGCTGGGCGCGATTTGAGTCCCCTCCTTCGGGCGAAAGCCTCGTTCCGGGACGAACGGGCGAATCAAAGAGCGCGCCGTCAGGGGAGCAACGAGACCGGCACCGGCGAACTCCCGGGCGCCAACAGCCCGTCGCTGGCGAGCCCCCACAGCGGGAGCCCGTAGGCGATGACGACAAGCAGGGCCGCGACGGCCAGCCAGAGGCGCAGGTTGTCCAGGACCTTCGGCGCGTGCTCCGAGCCAGAGAGGGGTTCCGGAATCGAGCCGTTCACCCGAAGCGTCCCGCCGCGGTGGCCGAGCCACGTCGCACCCATCACGCCGAGGAAGAGCGCGAGGGCGACGAACAGCAGGGTTCCCCCGAGCGCTATCTGGACGCGCATCTCGCCGATACCGCCCACGACCCCGCCGAAGTCGATGTTCTGATACTGGGGTTCGGCCGTCCGGCGCGGGACGCCCACGAGGCCGGCGCGGTGCATCGCGTTCGACATCAGCCCCATCCCGAGGAACCAGACGTACGGCTGAATCGTGGCGACGCCCCGCCAGCGGAGTTTCTTCCCCGTTACCTGGGGGACGAGCCAGTAACTGATCGCCATGAAGGTGAGCGCCGTCGCCGTGCCGACGGTGAGGTGGAAGTGTCCGGGCACCCAGAGGGTGTTGTGGATGAGGTAGTTGATGTTCATCCCGGCGTTTATCATCCCGGAGAACCCACCCGCCGCGAACATCAGGCCGGCGAGCGCACAGCCCGCGAACGCGGGGTTGTCCCACGGCAGCGATTTGAGCCACGCGAGTCTCCCCTGTCCGCCGCGCTGGCGCGCGCCGTGTTCCATGCTCGCGACGACGGTGAAGGCGGTGAGCAGCGAGGGGAGCAAGAGGAACATCGTGTTCGTCATCGCGAGGAACTTGAAGCCGCTCGGAATGCCGGGGTCCAGATACTGGTGGTGGAAGCCGACCGGCGTCGAGAGGAGCAAGAACAGCACGAAGACGATTCTGGCGAGAGGGTCACTGAAGAGCCGGCCGCCCGAGAGCTTCGGGAGGATGGTGTACCAGACGAAGTACGCCGGCATGAGCCAGAAGTACACCACCGGGTGGCCGAAGTACCAGAACAGCGTCCGCGTCAGGAGCGGATCGACAGTCCCGATGAGGCCCAGCGACCACGGCAGGAGGAAGAAGAGCACCTCCACGGCGACGCCGAGCGTCGAGAGATACCACATCAGCATCGTCGCCATGACCATGAACGTCTGGAGCGGAATCCGCGAGTCGGGGTTCTCGGCGCGCCACTCGCGGAAGGTGAGAATCCACTCCGCGCCGATGAGCCACGAGCCGACGATGAGCAGGACGAGGCCGACGTAGAACGCCGGATGGGCCTGCAGGGGCGCGTAGAAGGTGAACAGGACGTCCGCCTCGAAGGGCATCGAGGGTACCAGGCCCCCGAGGATAGTGACGGCGGCGAGTATCGTCCCGGCCAGGAGCATCCCGAACCAGACCTTCACCCGGGTCGGATTCGGCAGGTCGCGTTCGAGGCTCCGGGTGACGCCCCACGTGAACAGCCCCGAGAGGAAGAACGTCGTGAACACCAGGGCGAGGAGGACGCCGTGGCCCGTGAGGACGGTGTAGTAGTCCCCCGAACTCACGAACCCGCGGAAGACGCCCGTGCGGTGGAGCGCCTGAATCAAACCGAAGAGCCCCCCGACGCCGAGCGCCGCGAAGGCGACGAGGAACTGCCAGCGCGTGATTTTGGCCGCCGCGGGGTAGTCGTCGACGAACGTCATGGTGCCTCCGTAACGTTCCCGCCGTCGAACTCGTCCTGCGGGACGACGTGGAGTTGGCCCGCCATCGTGTGGTGGGCCGCCCCGCAGTACTCGTTACAGACGATGCCGTACTCCGCGGCCTCGTCGAAGCGCACTTCGAGGCGCGCTATCTGGCCGGGGATAGCCATCGCGTTCACGTTCGTCCCCACGACCTCGAAGCCGTGGACCACGTCGGCGCTGGCGACGTAGAACGTAACGTTGCTCCCCGCCGGAACCCGAATCGGGCTCTCGGAGCCGGGTTCGAAGGCGAAGCGTTTGGCGACGACGTAGACGTCGTACTCGCCGGGACCGCTCCGATAGACGCCGGGGTCCTCGAAGTTCGGGCTGTTCACCGGGTCGTCGGCGAAGACCTGGCCGCCCGCGTCGTCGACCATCTGCACGCCGCCGACCACGCCGCCGTAGGTGACGGTGGCGACGAAGCCGACGATGAGCAGGACGGACGCGAACAGCCAGCCCTTCTCGAATCTGTGTATCTCCATCTATCCGATCACCGTCGGGCCGTTGCCCAGGAACTCGACGAAGTACATGAACACCCACATCAGGGAGATGATGGCGAGATACACCAACAGCAGGGAGAGGGTCCCCCAGGGGTCGTACTCGTCGTGGTCGATTTCGGTCGCCGGCTCTTCGGTGGCCGCTTCCTCGGCCTCGGTCGTCTCGGGGACCTCCCCGCGAACGCCGCCGTGGCGCCGGATTTCCGAAACCCCTTCGGCGCCGAGAACGGCGACCGCTGCGGCGCCGACGACGGCGAACCCGGCGTAGAGGAAGGGAACCCCCGGCTTGCTCGGGAGCGAATACGTGGACCCGGTCTGTACCTGGGTCGTCGGGACGTCGTCGCCGACGGCGATGCCGCCGAGCATCCCCGCCGAGCGGTGCGGGCGGCAGTAGTACTGGTAGAGCCCGCCGGTCTCGAAGGTGGTCTCGAAGGAGAACCCCTGGCTCTCGACGGTTTCGTGACCCGACCAGCCCGCGCCGTCGGGCTGGTCCTCGACGACGACGTTGTGGGTGTTCGAAACCCACTCGAAGGTCACGGTCGTGCCGGGGTCGATCCAGAGGTTTGCCGGGCGGAAGGCAAACGTCCCCCCGTTGCCCGAATCGCCCACCCGGACCGTCACGCTGTCCTGCCCGCGGGCGTCGCGGACGCCGCCGTCCACGCCGTCGAGCCACCCGCCGAAGTCGGGTTTTACCCCCGACGACTGGGCGCTCGCCGAGCCGGCGAGCCCCGCGAGCGCCGTCCCGCCCGCGAGGGTCATAACCCCGCGTCTCGTTGTCTCCGTCCTGCGCATGTGTGGGGGGGTTTCGGGGTGCGTGACTTAATCCCCGAACGGAGTTCTAACCGCGTTGGAACTCCCGAGCACTTTAGACGGCCCCGGCAGTGACATCCCGCCATGTCCACACGGGAAGCGCGGGGCGTGCCCGCGTCGGCGGCGGCGCTCGTGGCGGTCCTGGCGCTGGCGCCGGTCGCGGCGTACCTCCTCCTCCACCCGGCGCCGGTCGTGGCGCTCTCGCTGGTCAGCGTCGTCCTCATCGCCGCCTGCGTCTACACCCTCTTCGGCGGCACGGAATGAGCGCCTACGAGGGGGGCCTCCTCGCGGCCTTTCTCCTCGGCCTCACGGGAGGGGCACACTGTATAGGGATGTGTGGCCCCCTCGTGACGGCGTACACGGAGGGCCACGACGGCGTCCGGCCCCACGCCCTGTTCAACGCCGGCCGAACGGTCGGGTACGCCGTCGTCGGCACGGCTCTCGGAGGGGTTGGTGCCCTCGCGTTCGACGCGGCGGCGGTCGTTGCCGTCGGCACGGACGTCCGCGCCGTCGCGGGCCTCGTCGCCGGCGTCCTCATCCTCTTCGTGGGGGTTCGATACCTGCTGGGCCGCCCGCCCGCGTCGCTCGGCGTGGGCGGTCGCCTCGGAAGCGTGGTCGGGCGGGTCCAGTCGCTCGCGGACGGGCGCGGCATCGCCGCCGTCGGGGCCGCACACGCCCTGCTCCCGTGCCCGGTTCTCTACCCGGCGTTTCTCTACGCGCTGGTGACGGGCGACCCCGTTCAGGGCGGGCTCGCGCTGGCCGCGGTCGGCGCGGGTACGTTCCCCACCCTCCTCGCCTACGGTACCGTCCTCGAATCGGTGAGCGCGGGGCGCCGCGAGCGCCTCCACCGGGCGCTGGGCGCGGCGTTTCTCGTCCTCGCGTGGGTCCCGCTCTCGATGAGCGTCCGCCTGCTATGAGCTGTACGCTGTGTGGCCTCCCGACGCCGGACCCGCCGGTGACCGACCCCGACGTCGAGGGGGCCTTCTGCTGTCAGGGCTGTCTCGCGGTCGCCCAAACGCTTGACGACCCGGCCGGCGTCGACCCCGAGACGGCCCGGGAGTCGCTCGCGGATGCCGGGGCGGAAACACCGGCCGACGCCGCCGACGCGACCGCCTTCCTCCCCATCGAGGGGATGCACTGTACGACCTGCGAGGCCTTCCTCGAAGCGCGCGCCGAGGGGGCGACCGGCGTGGCGAGCGCCGCGGCGAACTACCCGACGGGGACCCTGAAAGTCGAGTACGACTCGGGGAAAACCGACGAGGGGGAACTCGAAGAAGCCGTCGCCGGCGCGGGCTACGGGATAGGCGAGAGCGACGGGAACGACGACGGCCGCCTGCTGGTGGGCGCCTTCTTCGGGATGATGACGATGCTGTGGTACGTCCTCTTCCTCTACCCCGCCTATCTGGGCGTCCCGCCCGAAACGCTCCTCCTCGATACGACGGGGCTCGCGGGGCAGTACCTCCTCCTCAACATCTGGGTGATGGCGACCGTCGTTCTGGGCTACACCGGCGCGCCCGTCCTCCGGGGGGCGTACGTGAGCGTCCGCGCCCGACAGCCGAACATGGATTTGCTCGTGGGGCTGGCCGCGACGGCCGCCTACGCGTACAGCACGGCGGTGATTCTCACCGGGGGGACGGAGGTGTACTTCGACGTGAGCGTCGTCGTCGTGCTCGCGGTCACCGTCGGGGAGCGCTACGAGAAGCGGGTCAGGGAGCGGGTGAGCGACCGGCTGGGCGACCTCACGGCCGAGCGGGCCGAGACGGCGCGGGTCCGAACCGACGGCGGGACCGAGGAGCGCGCGGTCGACGCGCTCTCCGGGGGCGAGGAGGTCGTCGTGCGCGCCGGCGAGCGCGTCCCCGTCGACGCCGAGGTCACCGAGGGAACGGGGACGGCCGACGAGTCTATCGTGACGGGGGAGGCCGCACCAGTTGGAAAGGAACCCGGCGACGCCGTCGTCGGCGGGTCGACGCTCACGTCGGGGGGGCTGGTCGTCGCCGTCCCGGACCCGCCGACGAGCACGGTCGACCGCTTGGTGGCCTCCCTCTGGGAGATACGGGCCGGGGAGAGCGGCGCGCGCCGGCTCGTGGACCGCCTCGCGGGCGTCTTCGTCCCCGCGGTCCTCGTTCTGGCGGCGCTCACCGTCGCGTGGGGGGTGCTGACCGGTTCCCCCGCAGAAGCGGTGCTCGCCGGCGTCACCGTGCTCGCCGTCTCCTGTCCCTGCGCGCTCGGGCTCGCGACGCCGCTCGCGGTTACGGCGGGCGTCAGGCGCGCGCTCGACGACGGCGTCGTCGTCACCGACGGCTCGCTGTTCGAGCGTGCGCCCGAGGTCGAGACGGTCGCGCTGGACAAGACGGGAACCCTCACGACGGGCGAGATGCGCCTCCTCGATACGGCGGGCGCGGAGCGGGCGCTCGGCGTGGCCGCGGCCGTCGAGCGCCTCGCGGACCACCCGGTCGCGCGGGCCATCGCCGACGCCGGCGACCCTGTCGAGGGTGAGGTCGAATCCGTTGAGCGACGCGATTCGGGGGTTTCGGCCACCCTCGACGGCGAACCCGTCCTTTTGGGCCGGCGCGCGCTGTTCGAGGAGCGAGAATGGAACGTGCCCGACGCCCTCGGCGCGCGCCACGACGAGGCCGTCGACGCGGGAAACGTCCCGACGCTCGTCGGGTGGGACGGCCGTGCCCGCGGCGTCATCGTCTGCGGGGACGCCACCAGAGACGGGTGGGAGGACGCGGTCGACGACCTCGCCCGGAACGCCGCGGTGGTGGTCCTCACCGGCGACGGGGAGCGGGCCGCCGAGCGCTTCGAGCGCCACCCCGCGGTAGAGCGAGTGTTGGCCGACGTCCCGCCCGAGGGGAAAGCGGAGGCCGTCGATCGTCTCCGGGAGGCGGGGCCGGTGGCGATGGTCGGCGACGGCGTCAACGACGCGCCCGCGCTCGCCGCGGCCGACGTGGGCATCGCGATGGGCGAGGGCGCCCAACTCGCCGCCGACGCCGCCGACGCGGTTGTCGTCGACGGGGGCCCGGAGCGGGTCGCGGAGACCTTCGGCGTCGTCCGCGACACGAACCGCCGGGTTCGCGAGAACCTCGCGTGGGCGTGTGGCTACAACGCGGTCGCCGTCCCGCTCGCCGTCTCGGGCCTGCTGAACCCGGTGTTCGCGGCGGTCGCGATGGCCGGTTCGAGCCTCCTCGTCGTCGCCAACTCCGCCCGGGGGCTCTAACTCCCACACGCTAAAATTCGGGTTTGAGCTTACGGCAGGACTACACCCGACGGCGTTGAAGCGGAGAACGCATGAGATCGATTCCTCCAAACGAGGTCGTAGAGCCGTGAGCCGCCGCGTCGCCGCCCTCGCGGCCGCGCTCCTGTTGGTCGCCGCGGCCGGCTGTGGCGCGCTCCCGGGCGGTGCGGAGAACGGGACCGGCGACGAACCGGTCCGCGAGAACGAGTCGTACTTCAGCTACGACGGCGAGCGTCTTACCGTCGCGGCCGCCGCCGACCAGTCGATAGCCGGTCACGTCAACGAGAGCCGGGACGTCGAGACGGTGACCGTCCGCCTGCAGAGTAGCGACAGCGAGAGCCCGTTCCTCCGCACGGCGACTGCGAACGTAAGCGACGACGGAACGTTCGGGACGGCGTTCAACTTCTCGAACGTCGACGGCAGTGCGGGCTTCACCGCGACGCTCCTCCAGAACGGGACGACCCTCGCGGAAGCGGAGGGTGAGGTCGTGAACGAAACGGCCTAAGAATTACCTTTCCACGCCGGCGAAGTACTGAGCCGGCGGGAACTTACTTCTCGACGCCCGTTTCGACGGTGTACGCGCGGCCCGTCAGCGGGACCTCGCGGCGCTCGCCGACGACGTCGAGTTCGGCAGTGTCCGCGATGTCGTCCGCGGCGGGACCGACGCGGAACTCGAACTCGCCGGGGTCGACAACGAGGTCCATGTCCGTGTCGTGGCTCGCCAACTTGGCGACCGGAACCTCGAAGGTGATTTCCGCCGACGCGCCGGCGTCGAGTTCGACGCGCTGGAAGCCCACGAGCTCCTGGACCGGACGCGCGAGCTCGGGATAGCGGTCGTGGACGTACAGTTGGGCCACCTCGTGGCCGGCCCGCTCGCCCGTGTTCTCGACCGTCACGGTCGCCTCAACCGTGCCCGCGGGGGCCACTTCCTCGGCGTCGAGTTCGAGGTCGCCGTACGCGAACTCGGTGTAGGAGAGGCCGAATCCGAAGGGGTAGAGCGGGTCGGCGTCCGTGTACACGTGAGTCTCGCTCGCCGTGTTCGGCCGGCGGCTGTAGTGGACGGGGAGTTGGCCGACGTTCTTCGCGACCGAGACGGGGAGCCGCCCCGAGGGGTTGTGCTCGCCCAGGAGCACGTCCGCGATGGCCGAGCCGCCCTCCTCGCCGGGGAGCCAGGCGTGCGCGACGGCGGGAACGTGCTCGTCTATCCACTCGATTGCGTGGGGTTTGCCGCTGACGAGCACGACCACCAGGGGAGTCCCCGTCTCGTGGACGGCTTCGACGAGTTCCTGCTGGACACCGGGTAACTGGAGGTCCGTCACGTCGGAGCCCTCGCCGCTCGTCGGGGCGTAGGGCGCGTCGTCGCCGGCGCCGGAGAAGGAAACCGCGGAACGGGCGCCCACGCAGGCGACCGCCACGTCGGCGTCCGCCACCGCATCGACGGCGTCGTCGATGTTCGAGGTGTCGGAGCCGGTGGTCGTACAGCCTTCGGCGTAGGTCACGTCGCCGACCTGTGCTTCGAAGGCCTCCCTGACCGTCGTAATCGAGCGGGTCGCCTCCTTCTCGGGGTAGTGCGAGGGGAAGGTGTAGTCGCCGAGCTGGCCCGTCTCCGAGTCCGCCTTGGGCCCGACGAGCGCGAGCTCCTCGTCACCCGAGAGGGGGAGGAGTTCGTTTTCGTTCTTCAGGAGCGTGATGGACTCGCGGGCGAGCTGGCGGGAGTAGTCTCGATTGACGTCCTCGCCGAACGGCTCGCTCGCGGCGTCCGCATCGACCGAGTACTCCTCGAAGAGGCCCTTGCGGAACTTCTGGCGCAGGACGCGCTCGACGGAGCGGTCGACCGTGGACTCCGCGAGTTCGCCTTCCTTCACTGCGTTGACGAGCTGGTCGTACACCTCTATCTGCGGGAGTTCGACGTCGATGCCCGCTTCGAGGGCTTGGACGGCGGCCTCCTTGTGGTCCGCGGCGACGCCGTGTTCCTTGTGGAGGAAGCGGACGCTGAAGTAATCCGAGACGACCGTGCCGTCGAAGCCCCACTCACCCCTGAGCGTGTGGGTCAGGAGCCCCTCGTCCTTCGCCACCGGAACGCCGTCGATGTCGTGGTAGGCGTTCATCACGCTCTCGACGCCGGCCTCGCGGACGGCGGCCTCGAAAGGCATCATGTGGACCTCGCGGAGTTCGCGCTCGCCCAGATGCACCGAAGAGCGGTTCTTCCCGCCCTCGCCGACGGCGTGGCCGACGAAGTGCTTGATCGTGGCGTCGATGCCCTCAACGGGGTCGTCGCCCTGCAGGCCCTCGATGTAGGCGTTGGCCATCTCCGCCACGAGGGTTTGGTCCTCGCCGAACGTCTCCTCGGTGCGGCCCCAGCGGTGGTCGCGAGCCACGTCCAGCACGGGCGAGAGGGCGTGTTCCGTGCCGATGGCGCGCATCTGCTCGCGGATGCGCTCGGTCATGCCCGCGATGTTCTCGGGCTCCCACGTCGAGGCGAGGCCCATCGACTGCGGGAAAATCGTGCCGCCCGGGCCCATATACCCACAGAGACACTCCTCGTGAGGAACCCCCGGAACGCCCAATCGCGATTCCTCCACGACGATTTCCTGGAGCTGGTCGGTGAGCTCCGCGGCGCGCTCGGGGTCGAGGCCGCCGCCGCCGCCGATGCGGGTGAAGTGGCCGACACCCTCCGAGAGCAGTTCGCGGGCGCGCTCCTCGCGGAAGTTGCCCTCCGCGTCGAGAATCGCCGTCTCGTCGTCGGGGGAGCCCCCGACCGGAATCGGCGAGAGGGAGGTCAGTTGGGCGACCTTCTCCTCGAGGGTCATCCGCGAGAGGAGGTCCTCCACCCGCCGCTCGGTGGGTAGCGTTTCGTCGAGATAGTCAGCGTGAGGGTCGGCCGACATACCCAACGCACGGTGGGACGGCGACTAAACTGTTGGCCTTTGGGACGCGAACGTCGGCGAAAACGACCGAATCCAGGTCAGCGCTCGTAGTGGCGCTTGAGCACGTCGAACGCCGCCTTCTTCTCCCCGTTCCGGTCGCGGAGCCCCTTCAGGTTGTACCCCCGCTGATGGGGGTTCTGCCGGCGCGGTGAGCGGAAGTCGAAGAGTATCCACGGCGTCATCCCCGCGACCTGTTCGACGCTCGCGACGGCCTCGGTCTGTTCGTGGTAGAGCGCGGCCTGAAACTCCTCGGTCCAGCGCTCCGACGCCGGACCGTGATTGCCCCGCTTCGCGCCGGCACCGACCTCCGAGATCACTATCGGCGGCCCCTCCGGGTCGCTCTCGAAGTCGGCGAAGTCGTCGGCCTCGCCGCCGTACCACCCTTGGTACTGGTTGATGCCGAAGACGTCCAGCGAGTCCACGAGCGGGTCCGAAACCGTGTAGCCGTCCTCCGTCTCCTCCATGAAGCAGGCCGCCGTGACGAGGCGACTGTCGTCGAGGTCGCGGACGTAGTCGGCCATCGCGGGGAGGACCTCGTTTCTGTCGTCATCGGTGTGGTCCGTCTCGTTGGCGATACCCCAGAGCGCGACCGAGGGGCGGTTCCAGTCGCGCTGGACGAGTTCGCGGAGCTGTTGGCGGTAGTTCTTTTGAACGTTCGCCTCCCCGAACGAGACCGACCAGTAGGCGGGCACCTCCTCCCAGAGCAGGACGCCCTTCTCGTCGGCCGTTCTGGCCATCCCCCGGTGGTGGGGGTAGTGCGCGAGGCGCGCGAAGTTCGCGTTCAACTCGTCTATCCACGCGAAGCGCTCCTCTCGGTCGGCGTCGTCGAGCGCGCGGCCCTTCCCCGCCTGCTCCTCGTGGAGCGAGATACCCCGTAAATCGACGGGCTCGCCGTTCACGAGCACGTCGCTTCCCGAGACGGAAACCGTGCGGAAGCCGATACGCTCGCCGAGGGTATCGTCGCCGAGCGAGACGGTGAGGTCGTAGAGAACGGGGGATTCGGGGTGCCAGCGCTCGACGTCGTCCTCAGGAATGGCGCACTCCCCCTGGAACCGGACGCCCTCGGCGGGCGGGGCACCGGCGTCGGGGTCGGACTCCCACTCGTCCTCCCGGGCGAGTTCCCACGACGCGCCGAGGCCGGGAAGGGACGCCGACATCGCGTCACCGTTGGGGTCGCCGTCGACCCACGCCGTCACCGAGACGACCGCCTCGTCGCCCTCGAACGCCGTTTCGACCTTTGCGTTCCGAACGAACGCGCGGGGGACGCCGACGAGTTCGACCTCGCGCGTGATGCCGCCGAAGTTGAACCAGTCCGTCGTCGGCGTCGGGAGCGTGCGGTCCTCGCGGCTCCCGTCGATCTCGACGACGAGGAGGTTGTCCGGGCGCTCCTCGATTTCCTCGGTGACCTCGACGGCGAAGGGGGTGAAACCGCCCTCGTGGTGGCCCACCCGCTCGCCGTTCAGATACACCGTCGCCGCGTAGTTGACCGCGCCGAAGCGCAGGAAGGCGCGCTCCGATTCGCCGTTCCACTCGAAGCGCCGGCCGTACCACATCACGTCCTCGTAATGGGTGAACTGCTCGTGTTCGGCGTTCCAGCAGCCGGGCACCGCCATCTCGTAGCCGTCGTCGATGTCGGCGTCGGCGGGGAAGCTCCCCTCACCGTAGTCGGGTTCGAAGATGCCGTCGCCGCCCCACTCGCCGCCCTCGCCGAAGCTCCCGTAGGGGTCGGGAACGGCGGACCACGTCCCCGAGAGCGAGCGGGTGTCGCGCGAATACGTGTGGAAGTACATCACCGGACGATGCGCAAGCGTCCGTATAAATGGTGGTGCAGTGTGGCACCGCCTTTTGCCCCCATTCGCCGGGCTTTCGGACGCCGCGTGCGGGCTCAGAACAGCGAGTCGAGGTCGTCGTTCTCGGCGATGTCGTCGGGGTCTCCCAGCCGTTCCTCGCGGGTGTCCGTCTCCTCTTTGGTTTCGACGGCGACGTTCTGGAGGGCATCAAGGCGCTCGCTCTCGGTGATACCCGAGAGGAGGACGACCGCCGCGACGCGCTCGGAGTTCGGGAGGGGGTAGTCGCCGCCCCGGACTTCGAGACAGCCGGTCTCCTCCTCGACCCACGCCCGGCCACGCTCGACGCCCTTCCGGCTGAGCCACTCCGGGGGGCCAGCGACGACGACGAGCGCCTTCCCCACGGATTTGGGGTCGCAGGGGAAACTCGGGCGGCTTCGCATCGCTTTTCTCACTGTGCTCGCGACGACGTTGACCGCCTCGGACTCGTCGACCGACGGCTCGGAGCCGCCGAGCAGGCCGCCCAGGCGTCCCTCACTCTCGCTGGTTTCGACGGCGCTGCTGGCGAAGCCGATAGCCGAAACCCCGTTGAGGGTGTTTATCAGTTCGCTGGAGTCGATGACGCTCTCGGCGACCTGGCCCCCTTGCTCGAACTCCCCGGCGCTCAGGAGGAGGCCGAAGCGTCGGGCGAGCTCTCTGTTTATCTCGGCGTAGGCGTCGCCCATCGACTCGCCGGTAGCGCGCCAGACGTCGTTGTCCGCAAGGAGGACGGCGTCGGACTGTTCGGTGAACGTCCGCAGCGAGCGCGCGGCGTTCAGCGAGTACATCCCGCCCTCGTCGGCGCCCGGGAGAACCCCGAGGCCGTAGACGGGCTGTTCGTTCACCCGCGAGAGCTCGCGAGCGACGACCGGCGCCATCCCGCTGCCGGTGCCGCCGCCCAGCCCCGCGATGACGACGAACGACTCGGCCCGCGAGACGGGGACGTCGTCTATCGTGTTGAGGAGTTCGGCGCGCTCCTCGCGGGCGATCTCCGCTGCGAGCTCGTTGTCCGCGCCGACGCCGTGGCCGCCCACTCTGGCCTCGCCGAGGACGTGGCGGTTCGACTCGGCAACGCGTTCTAGCCCCCGCAAGTCCTGTCGGGCGGTGTTGATCGCGACCGCGTCGAGCACGAAGTCCGACCCGCTGTCCGCTTCGTACTGGAGGAGGGCGTCAGTCACCTTGCCGCCGGCCTGGCCGACGCCAATGAGGACCGTTCGCATGGCTCAGAATTGCGGTGAAACAACATAACAGTTGCCCGAAACCGAGGAAGATACTTGACTGTGTATCCCGTAACCGCGTTGCTCGATGCCACGACACACAGCGGCCGCGCTGGCCGTCATCCTCGTTTGTTCCGTGCTCGTCCCGTTCGCCGCCGTTCCGGTCGCCGCCGACGTTCCGGACGCCCGCCTCGCGATTACCGACGCGACCGTCTCGCCGGCCGCACCGAGCGCGGGCGCACCCGTCACCGTCTCCGCGACCGTCCGCCTCTCGGGGGGCAGTTTCTCGGCAGCGACCCTCGATTCGGTCGCCCTCCGCGACTCGGAGGGGGACACCGTCGGCGAGACGACCGACGTGGGCTCGCTCTCCGCGGGCGAGACGCTGACTGTCCCCGTGAGCGCGACGTTCGACCGGCCGGGCGAGCGCGAACTGATGATTGTCGCGACCGTCAGCGATGCGAACGGGAACGAAACTGTCGCGCGCCGGTCCCTCGCCCTCGCCGTCGAGGGCGGGGCCCCTCTCCTCTCGCATAACGCGTCGACGCCCGTCCTCGGCACCGACACGACGCTGGGCATCGGCGTCTCCAACCCCACCGCAGGACCCCTTCGAAACCTCACCGTGAGCGTCGAATCGCCGGCCGACGGGGAGCGTGTCCGCCGAACCATCGCCGCCCTCGACGCCGGCGAGAGCGCCCAGCGCAACTTCTCCGTCCGGCCCGCCGAAACCGGCGAACGACCCCTCAGAGTCCGAGTGGACTACACCACCGCGGCCGGCACCCGGGCGTCGATGACCGAAACGTGGACCCTCGACGTCGCGGAGCTCGAAGACGACGTGGGCGTCCGGGTCGCACGGGGCGGCACCGACGCCGGCGGGGAGGAGGAAGACGGTGGGGTCGGCGGCTTGGGCGGCCTGGGCGGCATCTTCGGGGGAGGCGGAGGAAGCGGTGCGCTCCAGTCCTCCGACGACGGCGACTCGGGCACGAGCGCCGACGCGACGGTGACGAACTTCGGGAACGCCGCGATAGAGGACGTCGTGCTCGTCCCCCGAGGGCCGAACGGCACCGTCGTTCCGGAAATCGGCCGCGTCGCCGTCGCGGACCGCCTCGCCCCGGGCGCGGCCGCGAGCGTGAACGTCGACCTCTCCGGCGTCGAGCGCGCCGGTGCCGTCTCCTTCGTTGCGGCCTACGACCTCGCGGGCGAGCGCCGCGAGGCGGGCACGAACTTCGACTTCCGACCCCCGCGGGGCGCCGTCGAACTCACCGGGCTGAACGTGACGGTCGGCGAGAACGGCGCCGTCCGCGTCGGCGGCAACCTCGGCAACGTCGGCGGCGGCGAGGTGACGGGCGCCGTCGTCAGAGTCGGGTCGAGCGAGTACGTCTCGCCGGGCTACACCGGCCGGAGCTACTTCGTCGGGACGGTGGGCGCAAGCGAGTTCGCGCCCTTCGAGTTGCGCGCCCGTGCGGACCTGGCGAACGCGACGACCGTCCCCGTGGAGGTCACCTACACCGCCGGGGACGAGCGGGTCACCGAAACCGTCCCCGTGCCGCTCATCACCGAGGCCACGGACGACGACCCGGGTGGCGTCATCGACTTCGGCGCGCTCGGCGGGGCCCTGCTCGCTATCGGGGTGGCGGCGTTCGTCGGCGTTGCGGCCTTCTTCCGAGGGCGATGAGCGGCGTTGACGTGGCCGGCGACGCCGACGTTCCCCTCCGACTCGTGGACGTGACCAAGCGCTACGAGGGCGGCGGCGGCACGGTGACGGCGCTCTCGGACGTGGACTTCACGGTCCGGTCGGGGGAGGTCGTGGCCGTCATCGGACCCAGCGGGTCGGGGAAGTCCACGATGCTCAACCTGCTGGGACTGTTGGACGACCCGAGTGAGGGTCGCGTCGAACTCCACGGCGACCCCGTGGCCGGGCGCTCCCCCCGGGAGCGAACCGACGTGCGCCGCGAGGGGGTGGGGTTCGTCTTTCAGGACTTCCACCTCATCCCGACGCTCTCGGCCGTCGAGAACGTCCGCTTGCCCACGGCCTTTCTTCCGGGAGACGACACCGAGCGGGCGGCGGACCTCCTGACGCGGGTGGGCCTCGGCGAGCGCCTCGAACACACGCCCGACGAACTCTCGGGCGGGCAGAAACAGCGCGTCGCCATCGCGCGCTCGCTCATCAACCGGCCGGACGTGCTGTTGGCCGACGAACCGACCGGGAACCTCGACCGCGATACCGGGGTGGCGGTTCTCGAAGAGATCAGGGAGATCGCGTCGAACGGCGTCGGCGTCGTCGCGGTTACCCACGACGACCTCGTGACGGAGTACGCCGACCGGACCGTCGAGTTGGTGGACGGGGTGTTGAGCGATGCGTGAGCGCTTGGGGGAGCTAGCGGATTTTCCCGCGCTCTCGCTCGCGTTGCGGAACCTCTCGCGACAGCGCCTGCGCGCGGCGCTCGCGGCGCTGGGCATCGTTATCGGCGTCTTCGCGGTCGTCTCGCTGGGGATGTTGGGCACCGCCCTGCAGACGGCGGCGACCGACGAGTTGGGGGGGTTGGGAAACCAGGTCATCGTCAGCCCCACCGAGAACGGGCCCGACTCGCTGAACAGCCGCGACCTGCGGGCCATCGAGCGCGCGGCCGCCGGCCGGGGGAGCGTCATTCCATTGAAATCGACGGCCGGGACGGTGACGGGACCGGGCGGGCAGACCGTCGGGCAAGTGTACGGCGCCCGGAACCCGCGGGCGCTCTTCGGCGGGGGACCCGGCGTACCGCGCTACCACCGGAGCGGCGCCGTCGTCGGCCGCGAGACGGCCGAGTCCTTGGGCGCCCGGGTCGGTTCCACCCTGACAATCGAGGGCAACGACTACCGCGTCGTCGGCGTCTTCGAGACCGACGGGCCGACGATATCCCCGCTTCAAGCCTCCTCGGCTGTGGTGTTACCTCCCGACGAGTTCACCGGGAGCGGCTACTCACAGGTAGTCGTAGAGGCCGAGTCCTCGAGCGCCGCCGACGCCGTCGCCGCGAGCGTTCGCAACGCGTTGAACGCCCGGAGCGAGCGGGTGTCGGTGTTCTCGCTCTCGTCGATTCTGGACACGGTGACGGAGTTCTTCGGTCTGCTCAACGGCTTCCTCCTCGCGGTGGCGGGCATCTCGCTCGTCGTCGCCGGAGTCTCCATCTTCAATGTGATGTTGATGACCGTCTCCGAGCGCCGGGGGGAAATCGGCGTCCTCCGCGCGGTGGGCATCCACCGCGACGAGGTGCTTAGGACGCTGTTGGCCGAAGCCACCCTGCTGGGCGTGAGCGGGGGTGCGCTCGGGACGCTGTTGGGTGCGTTGGGAGTCGTCGCTATCGCGCTCAACACGGATTTACCCCTCGACGCGGTGCTCGTGCCGACGAACGCGCTCGTCTGTCTGGGCTCCTTCGCCTTCGGCGGCGCCGTCGCGCTCGTTGGGGGCCTCTACCCGGCCTATCGGGCGGCGTGGGAACCGCCCGTCGAATCGTTGCGCGGCTAGAGAAGGACGGACAGATTCCACGCGGTGACCCCCGTCCCGACCACCGCCAGGGACAGCGGAACGGCGACCCGGCCGGGCGTATCGAGGGTGTGCCAGAGGGCGTAGAACGCGGCGAGCGTGAGGCCCTTTAACAGGAGAAGGCCGCCAACCCCCCACGCGTCGATGAAGGCCGCAGCCAGCGGGCCGGCCTCGGCGGCGCTCGCGCCCGCTGTTCCGACGACCGTCGTGAGGGCGTCCCCGACGCCGTAGGTGAGGACGGCCAGCAGCCAGACCGAACGCGGGCGCTCGCGGACCGGCCCGAGAACGCCCCGCTCGGTGCTCGCCATGTGTTCACTACGCGCTTACACCAACAAAACCTCGCCGGCCGCCGCCACGCCGCCGGTAACGGCCACGAGCACGAGAAAGTCGAGCGCGCGGCGGGCCATTCAATCGCTCCCCGTGCTCGCCGCCGGGGTGTCCGCGTCATCGTCGATCTCCACGCCGGCCTCGTGTTTCGCCACGTCGGCGTGGAGCATCGCGCCCTCCAGATCGTCCTCGGCGAGTTCCGCGACGAACGCCAAGGATTTCGCGTGTGCGCCGAACGGCGTGCCCGAAAGCCCGTCGAGCGGCCCGTCGAGTTGGGCGGGTTCGTCGTACTTCTTCGAGTGGATCTCTTCGAGCGAAAGCCCCCGGATTTGGTCTTCGACGGACGAGCGGGCCGCGCCGTCCACCCATCCGAGACGTTCGTAGTAGCGCAACGCACAGAGCGCGCCGCCCGTCCCGAAGGTCGTGCCCAGATACTCCGCCCACCGGACGAGCGTGCTCGAACGTTCGAACGCGACCGGCCCGGCGAGGTAGGGTCGGGTCTGTCCCGTCATACGCGATTCTCACACTCGGCACCCTAAAAGGGACGCTCCGTATCGAGTGTCGATTTCAGGCTAGCAGCCCGCTGACGACCGACTTGGTGACGGCGGCGACGACTGCGCCGGTCCACGTGAGCGCCACGAAGTGCGGCAGGGCGTTCACGAAATGTCCCCGGTCGGTGACCCGAATCATCAGCGAGGAGAGCGTGGCGTTCAACAGGATCACCAACAGAAGGAGAAACTCCATCAGATCCACGTCGTAGCTTCCCGTCGAGAACAGGGAGTCGACGAACTCGTTGTTCGCCGTGCCTATCTGCTCGGTGATGGTGACCATCTGCCCGGCGATTTCGAGGCCGATGAACGCGGAGAACATCGCCGCCGCCGTGATGCCGTAGACGACGCCGGCGAACGTCGTGGTGGCCTGCTGGCGCTGTTCTCTGACCCGGAGCACTTCGTTCAAGTTCGCGGAGATGACCTGGCCCAGTTGGCGCGGCTCGCCGCCCATCCGGCGACCGACGACGTACATGTCGCCGAACTTCTGGATGAGGTACGAGCCCGTCTCCGCGGCGAAGAGCCGCCACGCGCCCTCAGTGTCGATGCGCATCCGCAGGCGCTTGTAGAGGTTGTCCACGTCCTCGGTGAGCGCGCCGAAGTCCTTCGTGCGAAGCGTCTCCAGTACGTTCGCCGTCGAGGTCTGTTTCACCGACTCGACGCCCCCGAGCGCCCGGATGAACGAGGGGAACCCCGCGTCACGCTCCCCCACCTTCCGCTCCTCGCGGCGCATCATCACCCCCGGAAGGAGCAGGGGCGTCGTCGGGAGCGCCATCCAGATGGAGAGCGGGAGAGCGTCCATCGTCACCGGCGCGAACCCCAAAACGACGGCGAGTACGCCCAGCGCGCCGAGGACTGAAAGGAGAGCGCCGACCACGAGCGGGCCCAGTACCCGCCGCGCCGGCGAGCGCTCGGTTACCTCCAGCCAGACGGGGTCCCGCGGCGCGACGGTGTGGACGACGAAGAGGAAGCCGAGCTGTACGGCCGCGAACATCACGATGACGCCGCCGACGAGCAGGGTGGGCGGCGTGCCGAGCAAAAGCGGGAGCACCGTCGCGAAGACGAGGATGAACGTCGTCGAGAGCATCAAAGAAAGGTAGAGTTCCTGCAGGACGTCGAGTTTGGCCAGGTCCGACTCGTAGCGGATGACGAACTCTTGGAGGATGGACTCCTGTTCGTCCACGAGGAAATCCTCGATACTCTGTCCGGCGCCGACGGTGTAGGCGAGGCGTTCGAGGAAGTCGGCCAGGAGTTCCGAGGGCACTCGTTTCGAACGGCGCCGGCAGGCGTCGTCGAGCGACTGGTTCCACGTATCGACGAGCGCGGTGATGTGGCCCATCTCCTCGGCGAGCGCGCCGTACTCCTCGACGCGGGCGAGGGTGCGGAATATCTCGACGCGCTCGATGTTCGTCATCGAGAGCACAGTGATGTGAGTGAGAAAGAGGTGGAACTGTTCTCTGATCTCGCGGCGCCTCCGGTCCGCGAGGAGCTTCGGATAGACCGCCGCCACCAGCGGTAGGAGCGTGGCGAGCATCACGGCGGGGACGGCGATCAACAGGCCGGGCCACGAGACGAGGAGGAAGACTCCGACGAAGACGGAGAAGCCGACGGCGGGCGCGAGGACCAAGCCGGCGTAGCGCGCGACGGGCATCCCCATGTAGCGGTAGGCATCCACCACTGACTCGAAGAGGTCCTGCACGTCGAGTTCGAACGCCGAGCCCCCTTCCTCGGCGTCCTCGGCGGCCATCAGCCCCGCCCCGTGAGGCCGCTGATGTCCACGGGCAGGGCCTCGACCCCGTCTCGTTGGAACGTCTCGATGGCGTCGTTCACCTCGCCGTAACCCACCACGTCGGCGTCGATGAGTCGCCTGATGAGCTCGGCTCGCCGGTCGAGTTCGTCGTAGATGCGCCGGGTGTCCTCGTATCCCAACAGGGTGGCGATCTGGTTCTCCAGGACGTGGCTGTTGTTACGGGCTTTGAACGCGACCTCGTCCTCGCGGGGGTCCCAGGAAAAGGCCTCCCGGGTGACGACGCCGCCCTCGTGAGAGGAGTACCCCTCGATCTCCTGGACGCTAGTCACCCGCCGCAACACGTCGTCGCCCTGCTTCACCCGGTTCTGGAACAGCGCCACGTCGCAGTTGTCCATGAACGTCTCGGGGACGTTGATCGGATTGGACGTGAAACGCTGAATCATCGAGACGATGTCGCTGGCGTGGAACGTGATGAGAACGGGGTGGCCCGTCTGTGCCGCCTGAAACGCCATCTGGGCCTCGGCGCCACGCACCTCGCCCACACAGATGTAGTCGGGCCGCGAGCGGAGCGCGGCGGCCACCAGATCGAACATGTCGACCCCCGACCCCTCACCGCCCTCCCTCGTCAGGAGTTGTTGCCAGTTATCGTGGGGAGGCATCACCTCCGCCGTGTCCTCCGCGGTGTAGATCTTGTGGTCCCGCGGGATGAAGGAGAACATCGAGTTGAGGGTCGTGGTCTTCCCCGAGGCGGTCTCGCCGACGACGAAGACCGTCTGTTCGTTCTCCATGCAGAGCCAGAGGTACGCCGCGAGTTCGGGCGAGAGCGTCCCCCACTTCGTGATTTGGAAGATTGAGAGCGGCACGTCCTCGCCCTGCCGAATCGTGAGCGAAGGCCCCTTGATGGAGACGTCGTCGGAGTAGATGATGTTGATCCGCGAGCCGTTGGGCAGCGTGGAGTCGATGATGGGGTCGGAGTCCGAGACTGGGTGGTTCATCCGCTCGCCCATGTTGCGTATCCAGTCGCTGAACTCCTCGGGCGTGCCGAAGTCCGCAGTAGTCTCGACCATCCCGAAGACGGCGTGGTCCACGTAACACAGGTCCGGCCCGATGACGTGGATGTCCTCGTTGCCGTCGTCGGCCATGACCGCTTCGAGAGGGCCGAGCCCGACGATGTCGCGGTGGAGGACGTAGCGGAGCCGCTCGTAGGTCGGTTCGTCCACCGTGAAGCGGTCGCCGAGCAGGCGTTCGCGCAGGGCGGCTATCGTGGACTCCGTTCCCCCACCGACGGTCAGGATGTCGTCCAACAGGTCATCCAGGTGGGCAGTGAAGTCGCCGTCAGCGGGCGCGGGCTTCGTGACCGAGCGGTCCAACACCTCCGTCCGGACGCGCTCGTAGAGCGCTTCCTCCTCTCCCGTGAGCGACGGCTCCAGACAGTAGTAGGTGGTGTCGGCCCCCGCTTCGCCGTGGACGTGAGCGTACACCGGCGGGTCCGCGGGGAAGAGGACGTTCGGTTTGTCGGTGGCGTGGTCGTCGCCCGGCGCCTCCGCGTACGTGGGGTACGTGCCCGTTCGCTCGTGGAACGCGTCGAGGTGCGCGCGGACGTGTGGCTGTTCGTCGGCGATGGCCCGGAGTTCGGCGGCGAGGCTGTGGGTGCTCATGCTATCGTTCTGGATTCGATGACGATGCCCCGCCCCTGCTGGACGGAGAAGCCGATGGTGTCGTCCACGGGACGCGCCATCCCCTTGAACCGGCGGACGAGGGCCTTCTTCCTGAGTTCGCCCCCGATGGCTTCGCTTTGCAGTTCGAGGTACACGTCCGCCGCAGAGCGCAGGGGTCGAAGCGCGCGCTCGGTCAGCGTCGCGGGAGCAACAGTCAGCAGGACGATTCGTCCCGCCGCGAGCGCGTCGTCCAGCCGGGCGAGGGTGCGCTCCATCGCGCGGTCCTCCTCCCCGCCGCCAAGCAACGGCCCGAAGCGCGGGTCGTTCCGACAGAGCGCGCCGAAGCCATCGACCGCGAGCACGTCGGCGTCCCAGAGCGGGCCCGGGTCCAGCAACGGGTCCAACAGCGGGCGCTCGCCGTCGACGGGCGCGTGGAAGTAGTTCAACCGGCCGGAGAGAAGGTGTTCGACCGCGTCGTAGGACAGCGAATTCATCTGGTCGAGGTACTCGCCAGCGGGACCCTCCGTCGAGACGAGCGTGACCTCGCTTTCCTCCTCCAGAAGGCCGTAGACGAAGCGAGAAGCGAGCACCGACTTGCCGGCCCCAGTCCCGCCCTCGACGAGGACGAGACTGCCCTCCGGGAAGCCGCCGCCAACGGCGTGACTCACCCGGTCGCGCGATTCGAGGCCGACGGATCGTATCATGTTATGTCCTGAATCGGATAGTCTCGCGCTCGCTGCGGACGACCACCGTTGCCCGATGGTCACCGGCTTCGAGGGTGCGGTTCGCCCGGATTCGCAGGACGTCGCCCTCACCCCAACTGTCGGCGCCGACGACGGTGGTCGTGTACGTCGGGGAAGCGACGTAGCGCCCGTCAACCAACAGTTCGACGCGCTCGGCCGCTAGGGTTCGCCCTCCGGTGTTCTTCACCAGCAGGCGAAGGTCGCCGCCCGCGTAGAGCGCGTCGCTCCCGGGGTCGCTGATGAGCTCTACGTCGGTGTCGATGGTCGCGGCCACATCGGCGCCGCGCTCGTCCAGCGAATCGGAGATGCCGCCGACGGTGGTGACCATCGCGCCCGAGACGCCGGCAGCGACGCTGACGGCGGCGATGAAGATGACGAGTTCCGAGACCGAGGACCCCGCCATCAGGCCACCCCCGCGCTCGCTGCGATGCCGCCCTCCGTCACGACGACGACGCGCGCCGGCTTTTCGGGGCGGGTGTCGTTCAGCCACAGCGTCTCGCCGGGCGCCCAGAGGGCGGTTTCAGCGACACCCGCCACGCCCGGAGTGGCGTTCGCGTATCGGCCGTCGGCGAGGAGGTCCGTCGCGGCGACGTCGAGGGTTCGCGTGCCGGTGTTGCGTGCGCGAACGGCGAGTTCATCGGTAGTGGCGTTGTACGTCGCGTTCACCGTCACCGCCGTGTTCGCCCGGTCGAGGGCGCGCTCGGCCCGTGCGGCGCTCGCCTCGGACCGACGCTCGCCCGTGCGCTCCACGGCCGGCGCGAGGGTCGCGGCGCTCACGAGCAGCCCGACGAACACGACTGCGCTCGCGCCGCCGACGCTGAACCCCATCAGAGGGCGGCGAGCGCCCGGAGGTAGGCGCCCGACTCGACGTGTTCCGCCGCGGTCGGTTCGCGGGGCTGCATCGGGTCCACGAACACGTCGAGGTCGGGCCCCGCAACGAGGTCCACGAGGTGGTCGCGGACCTCGGTGCTTATCCACCCCGACGACTCGTAATGCTCGACGGCGCGCAGCGCGCCCGCCGGCCCGGACTGTTCCATCAGGCCCGCCAGCCACTCCATCGCGAGGGCGTCCCCCGCATACCCGTCGGGAACTGACGCGAGAATCGGTTCCGACTTCGGGGGAGCCGGTTCGGCTTCGGCGTTCGGCGGTTCCGGCTCTCTGTCCGACTTTGGCGGTTCCGGCTCGGTTTCGGCCTTCGGCGGCTCCGGTTCGTCGCCCTCGCTCGCCAAGTCGTCGAAGGAAACCACGTCCTCCGCGTCGGACTCCGACACCACTTCGTCCTCGTTCCCGCCCCCATCGTCGTGTGCGCCGTCATGTGGTTCCTCCGCGCGTACATGCCCTGGGTCGTCCACGAAGGGGTTCTCGGCGGCCTGCACGCGGTCGTAGAGTCCCGCGAGCTCGCGAACAGTGTCGTGGACGTCCTCGATAGAGTCGGCCAGTTCCTCCTGTGAGCTCTCCAGCGTGCGCACCGAGGAGCGGGTCCGCTCCACGTCGTCGGCCACGTCGTCGATACGGGCGTCGAGTTCCGCAGGCTCGGGTCCGTCCGTCTCCTCCGCCGGTTCGTTCTCCGGTTCGGGGACCTCGGGCTGTTCCTCCGGCTCCGTTTCGTCGTCCGCGTCGTTGTTGAAATCGAACATGGGCGCGCTCCGTTCTGTGCGTCCCTTCTCGATGGGCACGTATAGGTCGGCGTCCGGTTTCGGGTGCCGTTTCGAGTCTCGATTCGAGCGTCGACTCGGCCAGCGAAACCGCTCGGAGTATTTAGGTGTCACATCGCCTCCGAGCGAGTGGGACGCACCCACTGACCCCGCGAGGGGAAAGACATCAATGAACGTACCAACACCAACCGACACCGACCGCGGGCAGGTCGGCATCGGCACGCTCATCATCTTCATCGCGCTCGTTCTCGTCGCCGCCGTCGCGGCGGGCGTGCTCGTCAACACTGCCGGCGACCTCCAGTCACGAGCCGCCGATACGGGCGCCGACGCGCAAGCACAAGTGTCCAACCAGATCGACGTGGTCTCCGCGACCGGCGTCGCACTCAACTCGACCGCGGGGGTCGAGCGCGTCGAGTTGGTCGTGAAGAAGTCCGCCGGGTCGGATGCCATCGACCTGAGCGAGGCCACCATCCAGTACCGCTCCGAGAGTGACGCGTTGACGCTTACGCATGGTACCGCGGCGGAAGGCAACGGCGGCGCTCGGGAGTTCCTCACCGAGGCAGTCGTCGACACGGACAGCGACGACGTGCTCACGAACAGCGACGAGCGCATCCGGTTGCTCATCAACACCAGCAAAATAGAGGGAACAGCCAGTGACACCGTCGAACTAGGCTCGGGCGACTCGGTTGACCTCGAAATCGTCGACCAGTCCGGCGCCTCAACGACGTACGGCGTCAACATCCCCGACGTGCTTTCCGGCGACTACGCTCGGGTGTAACGCACACTCGCGGGGTTTTTCCCCGTATCGCTTCGACACCGGCGCGGGCCGGCTTTCCGCCCCGCCCGGCGAAGACGATGAACGACGAGGGACCACTCACACCGGCGGAACTGGAACCGGACGACGAACGGCTACACGAGATCGATGACGGGCGCTACGTCGTGAGTACCGACGAGGAGGCGTCGGCCGCGCGAGCGGACGAATCGGTCCGGAACGAAGGCCCGACCGCCGAGAAGCAGCCGTCGCCGGACGGCTCCTACGCGGTCAGGGCTACCCTCCGTTGGGGGGGCGAAACGTACGACCTCTCGACGGGTTCGGACGACGTGAGCGAGACGTTCACCGCGCTCGTCGCGTGGTACGCGGAGGCCGTCTCCGGGCGCGACGCCGAGACGGCCGTTCCGGTGTTGCTTTCGAACACCGAGTTCGAATAACGGTTCCCGCGAGAAACACAGAGGAAGCGTCTCAGTCGTCGAAGTCCGCGAGCGCCGCCCGGAAGAAGAGCCCCAGCGCGAGATGCTGCTCCATCGCGGCCTCAACGCGCTCAGCAACCCCGCTATCGTCCTCGATGCGATACTCCTTGGTTCGGACGAGTTCCTGTACCGACAGCAGGCCGTCCGATTCGAGGTCGTGGAGCCGCGGGTACACCGTCCCGGGGCTCAGTCTAGTGTCGAAAACCGTCGCGAGGTCGCCCATCAGTCCCTTGCCGTGGGCGTCGGCCTCTCGGCCGGCGACGAGGAGGAGGAGTATCTCCTCCAAGTTCGACTTGACCATGCCTTCCGCGAAGCGAAAGTCACCCTCGGAGAGCGCGTCCGTGACGCCGTCCAACAACACTTCCGCGCGCTGGTCGGGCGCCAACCGGACCCCGCTGAACTCGTTGTACAACTGTTCGGTCGTCACGTCGGTGTCGATGAGTTCTCCCTTCCCCCCCGTCACGTCCGTCGGGTCTACCCCCATAGACGACACCTATGCCGGACGGCGAGGTATAAACTGGAGAGCGGTTTCTGCCTCGGAGAAAACATATATAAAGGAGTTATCTAGTAGTGAGAAAGCCGGTGAAGAAAGTTTTATCCTCCAATCCTCGATAGTGGAAATTATCATGGATGGGGAGGACTGCGTCGAGGAAGTCCTCGACGCAATCGGGGATGAACACGCACGGACGGTGCTCGCCGCGCTCAACCGGCGTCCCGCCTCGGCCAAAGAACTTACCACACGCTTGGACCTCTCGCAGCCGACAGTGTACCGGCGCCTGGAGACGCTACAGGAGCACGACCTGATAGTCGAGCGCACGCTGGTCGCCGAGGACGGGAATCACTACAAAGAGTACCGCTGTAACTTCCGGAGCGCGCTCCTCTCGCTGGAGGAAGACACCTACGATGTACAGCTGGTCCGCGAGGAGGGACTCCCCGAGCGCTTCGCGGATCTCTGGGACGAACTCGGTGTGAACGGATGAGCACGGCCCTCAGCTTCGGGACCGCCGTGTTGGCGCTGTTGCGGCTAGTGGTGTTCGGGCTCGCCCTCGGGTTGACCCTTATCAGCTTTCAGGCGTACCGCCGGCAACGAAGCGAGCGTCTGGAGTCCGCCTTCGTCGGGTTCGCCTTCCTGAGTATGGCCGCCGCGCTGTCGACCCTCGACGCGTCGCTGCCCGAGTGGGAGGTCGCCCTCGACATCGCCGAGACAGTGCCGTTCATTGTCGGCTTCGGGATGCTCTATCGCTCGCTGTACCACTGAGTTACAGCTCGAAGTCCACACCAGTCAGTTCCTCCGAGATTTCCCACAGCCGCTCGGCATCGCCCTCGACGTAGGAAGCCGGGCTCGAACGCTGCGGTTCGGGCGCGCCGCGCATCTCCATGAGCCCGCCGGGGCCGACGTACTCGCCCCCGACGACGCCGGGGTGGGTCGCGGCGTACAACAGGGGGAGGGCACCCCGGTCGGCGGACTGGGCGACGAGGAGGTTGGCGAGTTCCATCGCCCACAGCCGGAGCGTCGACCCGGACATCTCCGGGCCGCGCCGCTGGAGGTTCGTCGCGGCGTAGCCCGGGTGGCAGGCGACGCTCAGCGTCCGCCCGCCCTCGCCGGCGTCGCGCAGTCGCCGGTCGAGTTCGTAGGCGAAGAGGAGGTTCGCGAGCTTGCTCTGCGCGTAGGCCCCCCACTCGTCGTACCCCTCCTCCCACTGGAGGTCGTCGAAGCGCATCTGCCCGCTCTCGTGGACCGCGCTGCTCTGGGTGACGACTCTGGTTTCGCCCTCGGTTTCCAGGAGGAGATCGAGGAGGCGGCCCGTCAGGGCGAAGTGGCCCAGATGGTTGACGCCGAGTTGGTACTCGAAGCCGTCCTCGGTCTCGCTTCGGGGGACGGCCATCACGCCGGCGTTGTTACAAAGCAGGTGGAGTTCGTCGTGTTCCCGGGCGAAGGTCTCCGCGAACAGTTCCACGGATTCGAGGTCGGCCAGGTCGAGTTCGCGCACCGCCAGCGAGGGGTCGGTGAGCCGCTCGGCGATGTCGGCACGGGCTTCGGCGCCGCGTTCGTGGCTCCGGCAGGCCATCACCACATCGGCGCCGCGAGCAGCGAAGGCGGCGCTGGCGTGGTAGCCCAGCCCGCTGTTCGCGCCGGTTACGACGACTGTCTTCCCGGTCATATCGGGCATGTCGGCGAGCGACCAGCCCTCGGTGAGAAATCCCATACCCTTACCAGTCGGTCAGTGACCCTCAGCGTTGTGCCCGTCGCGGAACGTGCCGAAAAACGGGAGAATCAGCCGAGCAGGTAGCGGGCCCACGGGTTCGATTGGACGAAGCCGAGGGATTCGAGGTACTCGTCGACGCCGAGCAGGCGTCCGGCGCCGACGGCACCCAGGCCGAACAGCAGGACCGCGTAGACGATGTGGCTGTCCACGACCCATCCGTTGGCGAGGGGGAGCCCCGCCATGAGGCCGCCCTGGAGGCTCGCCGCCCAGAAGAACAGCATCATGACGGCGCCCCAGAAGGCGTTCCAGCGCACGAAGGCACCGACGACGAGCCCCAGACCGGTGAGCGTGAGCCCCCACATGACGAGCATGTCCACCATCGGGACGCCCGCCATCGCGGACCATACCCCGGTCAAGGGGTTCCCCGCCGGGATGGCGTTGTTGAGGAAGCCGGCGGCTGTCCAGTCGTTCCCCGGGTTCGCGTCGAGGTACGTGACGAGCTTCGTGATGCCCCCCTGGAGGAGCGTCCAGCCCATCAGGACGCGCAGCGCGACCAGCGCGTAGCCGAGCCAGTGCTCGGAGTACTCGAAACGGGACTCCCGTCCGAACAGTTCGACGCCGAGTTGCCGGGTGCTTGTTGCCATAGGTCGATCCCTCCATTTGGAGGGTAGGGCCAGGGACCCTTCAATGCGAAACGCGTTCCCAGGTTCTGAAACACCGCCTCGAACGGACTTCTACCGGTGATTCGCGACCGCCTCGGACTCCCCTCACGCGAAGAGGTCCGTCGAGAGGTAGCGCCCGCCGGTGTCCGGGAGGACAACGACCACCGTCGCGTCCGCCATCGAGGGGCGCTCCGCGACGCGGGCGGCGGCGTCGAGCGCGGCGCCCGAGGAGAGGCCGGCGAGGAGCCCCTCCTCCCGGGCGAGCCGGCGGG
>ENA-ORCO01000093-ORCO01000093.1-marine-metagenome-genome-assembly--contig:-NODE-93-length-74533-cov-28.640069_pt1 | contig 74533 bp, 92 predicted proteins | sample MGYA00248633_ERZ508508 | MGnify/ENA primary metagenome ERZ508508 (study PRJEB26179, sample SAMN06268845) | marine metagenome | isolation source: A23 P1 aerobic enrichment on pine of planktonic cells taken...
GCTTATCGGACATTCGGCTGTTCTGTAACGTATAGGAGGAGATGATTATCAGATGCCATTCACGATTGACTTCTTGGATGACGGCCGCGTCTTAGAGTGGGAGATAACCGCCGACGGCGCCGTCGCGACCGAGCGCAATGACTACACTCCGCTCTTCTACGTCGCCGCTCGCGACCCAGCGTCCGACATCGACCTCACGACGCTCCAATCGGTGTACGACCAGCACCCGGATGTCGTCGCGACCGAACTGGTTGCGCGACGCCCCGGCTTTCGACGAGACGAGGAGGCCGTTCTCGCAGTCGACGTTGCCCACATCGGTCGCGTCACTCCACTCGCCCGGCAGGCGCGTCAACTGTCGGACTATCCAGTCGGCGATCTCGCCTGTTTCAACGTGGACTTTTCGCGAGAGTTCCGGTACTGTCTGGAGACCGGCGCCGATCCGACGCCGGCGAACGAGCTGTCGACGCTCCGGCTCAGCGTCCCGGTAACCGAAACGAGCAACGACGTCTATGGGGAGCTGTCCGTTGCCGGCGACACCGTCACTGGCTCGCCTCCGGACATTCTGTCGGCCGTCCAGGCAACGCTCGACGCACATGATCCGGACATCCTGGTCTGCTCGACGAGCGAAATCGTCCCGACGCTGTATGAGATGGCAACAGTGGCTGGCGTCGACGACTTCTCGCTGAGTCGGTGCCCCGACGTCGACTACCAGCAGCTCGCGAGTCGGTCAACATACTCGAGCTACGGTCACGTCGGTCACTCTCCGGCACGGTACAACGTCCCCGGTCGGGCGATTATCGACGAGTCGAACACATTCTTCTACGGGGAGACGAACCTCGATGGCGTCCTCGACCTCGTGTCGCGCTCGAAAAAAACCCGTCCAGGAGCTTGCGTGGGCGTCGATCGGGAACGTGCTCACGGCGATCCAGATCTGTGAGGCCCACGACCACGAAGTCCTCGTTCCGTGGAACTCCTGGCGCCACGAGTTCTACAAGCCAATGGGGACGCTCCACGACGCCGACCGCGGCGGCTTCATCTTCGCACCCGAGGTCGGGCTTCACGAGAACGTCCACGAACTCGACTTCTCCTCGTTGTTATCCGAACATCATCTGTACCCGGAACGTCTCACCGGACGTCATCCGGTGTGAGTGCCACAGCGACCGCGACGACGTCCCCGGCCTCGGGTACTCGATCTGCGACGACCGGGGGTACCTCGTCGACGTGCTGCAGCCGATCATCGACGCTCGCGACGAGATCAAGGCGGCCATCCGTCGGGAGAAGGAACGAGACGACCCCGACAAGGACCGGCTGGCGGAGCTCGAGGGGCGGTCGGGAGCGCTGAAGTGGATCCTCGTCGCCTGCTTCGGCTATCAAGGGTTCAGCAACGCGAAGTTCGGCCGCATCGAGTGTCACGAGGCGATTAACGCATTCGCTCGCGAGATTCTGCTGACGGCGAAACAACGGCTGGAAGCCGGCGGCTGGCGCGTCGTCCACGGCATCGTCGACTCCATTTGGGTGACCCCGGACCCTGACGTCGACAACGATGACCGCGAAGATCTCGAGGCACTCACGACGGCAATCACGGAACGCGTCGAGATTCGGCTTGAGCACGAAGCCCACTACGACTGGGTAGCGTTTGTCCCGCAGCGCGAGAGCGACGCCGGCGCACTGACGAAGTACTTCGGGAAGGTCGCTGATGCCGATGAGTTCAAGTTAAGAGGTATCGAAGCCCGACAGCGCTCAACCCCACCGTTCATCGAAGATGTCCAGCGGGACTGTCTCGACCGGCTCGATGCCACGCGGTCACCGGACGCGGTGATCGGACGGCTCGAACGAGCAATCGATGAACTGCAGACGGGCAACGTAGCAGCGGAACGGCTCGTCGAGCGGAATCGTGTCTCCAAACCGCTGGAGGGCTACTCACAGAATACCCAGAACGTGGCCGCCTTGAAGCGAGCCCGCGAGCAGGACCTGGCAGTCCACCCGGGCCAAGATATCGAGTATGTGGTCGTCGACGACGAGAAATTCTCGCGAGACCGGGTCGCCCTCGCCCACGAAGCGATCGAAACCTACGACGCCTCCTACTACGAGAGGCAGCTGGTCAGAGCGGTCGAGAGCGTGCTTTCACCGCTCGGGTGGGACCGCTCCGACATTCGTCGAGAGCTCTCCGGTCAGTGGGACACTGTTTTGAGCTCGTTCGGAGCCTCGAACGAATTGTCGTAGTGGACCCCACCCCAGATTTCCGTCGTTTCGATCCAACCCCACGTTTCCGACGTTCCTTGTCCGGTATCAGCTGGGAAATTCCGTAATTCGATGGAATTGGATGGCTGACAATATGGCGTGAGTTTCGTCGGGGTTTCCGGACCATAGTGCACACCTGAAGTGTTGAAACGTAGTCAGTCACACAGACAGACGCCGCCTTCCCGGATCTGGCTTACTGCGAACTGATGGACAGCGCTGGCGAGGTCGGTCATTGCTTCCGCCTGCTCTTCGGTTGGACGCCCGCCGCCGTAATAACTCTCTGTCCGGTTCTCGCTGTAGAGGTCCTTCATCGCCTCTGCAGTCTCCCGCTCAAACAGCCCGATTTGGTGGGCACGCTCGTAGCTGAACTGATGGTCCTGAAAGTCCTGAAGCGTATCGTTCGTCATCGCAAGTGCGTACGCCTCGATTGACCGTTCAATTGCGCCGAAACAGATCTCGATGACGGCCGTGTAGTACCCGTCCTGTGACTGGAGCGTGTCAACGACCTCGAGGAGGCGGCACGCTTTCGTCAGCTGTGTCTTCCAGTCTTCGTCAGCACTAATCCCGTCCTCGAACGCTGTCTGACCGCGTCCGACCATCTCGAAAGCATCCTGTGCGCGGTCGAGTGCTGCGAGCACAGCGGTCGGGTCCGAGCCGTTACTCATCAGAGGCTCCTTCCTCCAAGAGGAGGTTCTCGACGGTTTCGAAGTCACTCGTCTTGTAGACCGGAATCCCCGAAACGACGATCTCCCGGATGTCTTCGGTGTACGTCGGAATCGCCTGGACGGCCTCGACATCGATATCGTAGGCGTATCGGTCACCATCGAACTCCGTTTCTTCGAGGTCACGGGCAATGGCATTCGCTTCTCGTTGGCTTTCGGCCCGCTCAGATCGGGTTAGCACCCAGAGATCGATATCGCTCCGGCGGTCAGCCTCGCCCCGGGCCACACTCCCATATAGGATGATGCCCACGACTTCGTTGATGTTTTTACGGAGCTCTGTAACCGCGGCTTTGACGGGTTGGTGATACTCTGGTTGGGGAATCCGGAGGATTGGATCGTCTGGAATCGACAGACGCTGTCTGTTGATCTGGACGAGTCGTTTGTTGCTTTCGGGCGATTCGATGACCAGGTCGTTCGCACTAAGAACGTTTACTGCCCGTCGGACGGACTGATGTGAGTGACCGATCTGTGTCGCGAGTTCTCGCAGTGAGAAGTCACTGAATCGGTGGTTTGTTAAAAATAGAAGGACGTCGCTCGTCGCCTTGTGTTTGAACAAAGTCGGATCTGAGAGGGGTATTGAAAGAGAAATGGCTGTCCCAGACGAATTCGTACTATCCGTCTCACGGTTCATATGCCGTATCACGGACCACTACTATAAAAACATTATATGTGTATCAGGACTGACCTAAGTATTCATCTGCCAGCAACGGACGTGCGAAGAACGAGATGTGTCACCTCCGAACCTCACCACGTTTGGTCGCTGGGGCCAGAAAGTCCCACTCTCGGATGGCAAAACCCACAATTTCGATTCGTCGCTGGACCTGTTCCCACTCACGCGCAATCTCTCGGTGACTATCCTTTTCGGTGACATCGATTCCCTGATCAGCGATCGTCCCGCGAAGTTGATTCGGTGCTTCGACGTCGAACTCGTCCCTCCACCCCCGGACCCGAGCATTCATTTTGGGAGCCGCTCGGTGAGGTCTTCACCCGTCGAGAGCTCGCGGAGACACGGGTGCCGGAGCTGTCGGCGTTCGTGAACACGGAGAATAGTTAACCAACACAGGAGACATTTGGAGAAGAGTTGTTGGTTAATCACGGCTCTCACGGAGGCGCGTACTGAAGATTGCACGTATACTACTCTATCTCTGGTTAGAACAACAGGCCAGGAGACAGTTAATCCGTATACTAGCTATAAAAACACCTATACCAACAGAGATGGTCCCCATGCCGTACCAAGCAACGCAATGGGTAAATCAAATTCTGGTCGACTTCACACTTCGACCAGCTTAATTCGTCGTCGACGCCAGAGGAGATGAGAGTATACGCGTATCCATACCCGGTGAAGACCCCTCTATCGATGTGTTCTACGAAGAAGGATTGTCCCATGCAAGATTCCGTTCCCAAAGACTCGAGGTGGGGAGTAACAGACTGGAGAACACAGACACCCCTCTATCGATGTGTTCGATCTGTTCAGCAGCCGGGGACATAGGGAGAAAGGAGCGCCCGGTAGAGAGGTGACGATGGAGAAAGCATCCATTTGAAGCGCTCTAAGACATGTTTTACAAAGGCGTAGAGGGTCAGTAACCTTGCTCGACGGTAATAGACGGAAGCTGGAGTACGCTTCACTTCGAACACATCGATAGAGGGGTGTGTGAGTGTTCTAGCTAGAAAGCTAGAAGAAGAAAGAAGGAAAACAGCGTTCCTCGACCAGCTAAAACAGGCCAATCAGCCTAGTCAGGTTGGGATACCGGCTTCTCGTGGATTATCGTCGTCAAGATCGGCTCGGTAACCACTCCTCCGACATCACTTCGAACACATCGATAGAGGGGTGTGTGTCTCCGGACGTTCTTCGCGAACACTTCGTCACCTGTTTCAGGAAATTCAACCAATTCTCAACCAAGGTACCGATATTATCGTCCAGAGAGTCTCTATATTCAAATCACACTTCGATAGGGGTGGGAGAACACTTTTTATGCCTGCCTGTATGGTCACCGACATGGGTACTGAAAACTCCGAGGGTTCCCAATCCGAGTCGGGAACGTCGGAGGGGGGAACGACGGAAGCCGACTTTTCATCTGAGTCTCTCGAGTCAAACACGCCAGCTGACGAACAGTCGACACTGACTGAGACAAAGGGAGACACTTCGGATGCCAACGACGACTCCCAATCTATCGAGGAGATGCTCTTAGAATTCGACGACCAAGATGGATTGATTCATGATCGATCCCTCCTTGACCCGAATTACGTCGTCGAGGAAGACAGAATCGTCGGTCGCGACGAGCAATTACAAGAGGTCACGAAGATGCTTCGCGTCGCACTCGGCGACAACCGCCCACCGAATCTCTTTCTCTACGGACCGTCCGGGACCGGGAAGTCGCTTATCACGAAAGCTGTCTGTAACAACATCAGTCGAATCTGTTCCTCTCGAGAAATCCGATTCGGCACGATCGAGGTCAATTGCCAAGACCTCGACACACTTGGTGTCGCCGTCTATGAACTGACGGAACAGGCAGCTGATGAAGCCGGCGTTGAAATCGAAGTTCCGAAACACGGCGTCGCGACGAAAGAAAAATGGGATGAGCTCTACCGCATCGTCAACGAGAACTTCGACTCCGTCGTTTTCGTCCTCGACGAACTCGATATGCTCGTTGGGCGCCGTGATAAACAGGAACCAGCATTCTCGCGGCTGCTGTATCAACTCTCTCGAGCGGGCGCAAATGATGAACTCACGGCTTTCATCTCCGTCGTCGCGATCTCTAACGACACGAAAATGATGGAGTCGGTCGGCAGTCGAGCGTTGAGTTCCTTTACGCCCGAAGACGTCCACTTTGATGACTACGATGCCAATCAACTGCAAGCGATTTTGCGCCGCCGCGTCGACGCTTTCCGCGATGGTGTCGTCGATGAGGACGTAATTCCGCTCGCAGCTGCGTTCGCTGCTCAGACGCACGGTGACGCACGGAAAGCAATCGATCTAATGCGTGTTGCCGGGGAACTTGCCGAACGAGAGGGCGCTGACGGCGTTCGCGAAGAGCACGTCCGTGGTGCCCAAGACAAAGTCGAAAAGAATCGCGTGCTCGAAGTCGTCCGGGGTATTAGTACACAAAAGAAACTCTGTCTGTACGCAACGGCAGCCGTCGCGACACAGACTGAGGGTGGCTCAGCTCGCAGTACGACTGGCTACCGAGTGTACCAGTTCCTTACTGACTCGATCGGCGCTGACCAATACCATCAAGAAACGTACGTGAACAAGATGAAGGAGTTGACCACGTACTCGCTGGTGGACTTCGAACGCCGGAGCCACGGTCCCAGTTCAGGGATGTTTCTTGAGTTCCAATTCGGTGAGCGTCCAGAGACGATTCTCGAAACGCTTCGTGAAGACTCCAGAATCGACATGGTTGCTTCATCTGAAGTTGAATCAGTCGTCAACGCCCAGATTCGCAACGAAACCTGACACGGACCGTCTCCCTTGTCGCGGTTTTGTTTCGACACACCCCTCTATCGATGTGTATAGTTTGGCTGTTATCGTGACACACGGTTGTTGAGTGAAAATCTGTGATTTCCAAATCACCTCAAGGGTCTCCCAAACACCCCTCTATCGATATGTAAATCCCCTCGAAACACTCCGTATATCTCGAAATCAGGGTTTCAGGGAACATCGAATGGTGGCTGTTCAACTGGAGATTGGCTGTCGGGTAGGGACACCCCTCTATCGATGTGTTCACCTCTGGTAGTTGCCCTAAACACACCCCTCTATCGATGTGTTCGCAAGTAGTCCAGTGTCTCGAATTCGCCGAAGATTCACATACTATCGCGGCGTCAACAGAAAGAATGGCGACGATTTGGCTCACGATTGCAAGTCCAACGACCGAGGCTGTCGTCAACCCGTTGCTTGCAGCCTGCGACGACCACTTCGTGCCGGATGAAATCCATCTACTCACGAATCCTGGTCTTGATCATGTAACGCCGTCGTTGGTCTCGCTGCTCGAGGACGTCGTCGCGACCTACGACACAACAGCTACTGTCGATACGCACCGGCTAGAGGCTGAAACCGACTACGGAGCTATCGCCTCGTTTTTCGTCGACAGCATTGCGACCGGCACGACCGACGACACCGTTGCGATAGACATCACACCGGGTCGGAAATTCATGTCGGCAATCGCGTTCCAAGCGGGACTCAAGCACGGGGCCGACCACGTCTTTTACCTCCATCTTCAGTCGACGGCGTACGGTCGGTGCTATCCGGATATCCCGCGAACGAACGTTGACCTCGTCGATTTCACGGAGGTGGTCTAATGTACATCCAGCGTGACCACCTCGTCACTCTTCTCAACGCGCTCTATGACAGCGGTGTGTCCTCGATTCCGGTCAAACATCCCTGCGACGACATCGGCGAACTGCTTCGCATTGAGCTCGAAGCCGCTGGACAAGCCACTGTCCGTTTCACAAAAGGCGCTGTGACCTATCGGGACGCTCGGGAAACGATCGAACTCGAATACGGCCCGAAGGCGTATAATGACTTACCTGACGCGAACAGCTACGTTCGCGCTTTCGTTGGTAGTGGGTTGGTGCTACCGGAAAACGCTGATGCGATTGCTGAGTTTGTACAGCAGCATGGTTACCCGGATCTTGAGGCGGGCCACGATCCGGTGATGATTGGGCTCGATACGAATCTGATGGGGTTTCGACTCACCGAGGCACTCGATATCGATCCGGTTTCAGGGTCTCGCGATGGGGCCAATCGACGGCCGACGATGGGATATGCACTCTCGAAAGGCGTCAAGAAAGAACTCGATTGGTACTACAACCACTACGATACGGCGGATTTGACAGCGGCCTTCGGCGAGGAGTTTGCTCGGTTACAGAACCAACCTGCAGGGAGCAACCGTGAGGGATTCTTAGGACTGTATGAGTTTCGCCGGTTGGCCTCACGCCGGCGAACAGACCTTGTTCCCGGAGAAGACGGCGACGTTGAGAAAGGCGACGCAGCGATTATTCAGGCCTATCGCGAGTACGACCAGGGTAATCGAAAGCGAGTGTTGCTCTTTAGCAACGACTATGCGTTCATCGACAACGCTCAGGACGTCGGTCTTCGGGCCCAACATGTCACCTTCCCGGTCGACTTACCTCGAAAAACGACCGTGCCGTGGCGGGGATTGACGACGCTGCTGTACATTCTCGCGGTCCAATTCGGCGTCCTTCAGTTGCCGAAACTGACGCTCTACGGCGTCTGGGAGAATAAATCCGGGAAACATTGGCAGGACGAAGCGTTGTTCGTCGACAATCGGAGTCCCGTAGTTGGTGAGGCACTTGAACGGGCTATCTCGATTGTTGAGCGGTTTGAGGAAGTCTAATTCTCTAAAAACGGTCTTCTACTCCGGGTTAACGGGTCCTTTGTATTTCGACCGGATTTTGTCGCCATCCCGCCACTGCCAGTAGTAGTATCGATTGTCGTTGATCTCTTTGATCGTGATTGTCGCCTTTGTGGGCACTTCATCGGGCAAGTCGTCAGGTCGCGCTTTGACCTCGGAGTCTTCTGACTCCTCCTCGAGGCGCGCCTCACGTTCCTTGTGTTCAGCCAATGCCTCCGCGTAGTGGGCGACGTGCTGGAGTTGGTCCGGGGAGTATCCGTTGAGCGTATCGACGAGGTCTGTCGGGAGCTCCGCCGGTGGTGTCGGTGGCTCGTAGGACATTTGGTTCCCTCGTATTAACCAACAAAGCACGTATTGACATAGATTTGTTGGTTAATCAGATATCGTCCCATCGCGCGCCGAAGAGTATGAGCAGCGAACTATTCACGAATAGCAACCGGGGGACGCTGTCGATGTCAAGCCGACGGCAATCAATTGACATTCTCCTCCGGCTAAAGCCAGAGAAATCCCAAGCGTCGGGATATTAAGGTTTGCAGACTTCCTGCTCTCTCGTGTTGAACGACCCGCCCTGAGCGTCAAGAGTTCTAATTCCATACTCACCGATATATTTATTTATAAATCGCTTAAATTGGAATTCATGAGGGAAGCGGAGCTACGGGTCATCGACTGTTTGCGGAATCGGTCCTACTCGGTTGGTGAATTAGCCGATGCAATCGATAAAAGCCAGAGTTGGACCTCAGAGGTCGTTGGAGACCTCGAAAATGCCCATCTTGTAGACCGAACCAACGGAGTCCAATTGGCCACCACATACGAAGCATCACTGCTTGCCGACCTCCTCGACCACTACGCACTCGAGAACGTGCTGACAGGGATGAAAGAGGACATTTTGGGTGCGCTGCTCGGCGGTCCGAAGACGATTTCGGAGTTACAAACACAGGGCTTCGCCAAGTCCACGCTCTACAAGCATTTGAACGAGATTCAGGAGACCGGCGCGATCGCACACACGAACGACGGGTATGCTATCACCGATGACACGCTTCGGTCGTTCCTCGAAGCTAGAACCCGAACGACACCGTTCGAAACCGAATACCGCGCAAACAGCGACCGACTGGTCGCGACGAGCAAGGACAACGTCGATGGAACGCCGACTGCGTTCTCAGCGTTCACTCGCTACGGTGTTGACTATCACCCAGCGAAGACCTACGTCTATCAAGGTGATCGCTCGCTGGGACTCGAAGAGGTTCTGATTCATGCGGTGGTCGTCGCTGAAAACAAGAAACAGATGGCGATGGCTGGCGTGTTCTATCTGACGCATCGGGCGACCCTCGACGCCAGCGACCTGTGGCGGCTCGCAAACAGGTGGGAGTGCGTCGAGAAATGGGCAGATCTCTTTGCATACATTGACCAGCGGGAGGTCCACCACGAGGAGCTCTTTCTCCCGTGGGAGGAATTCATCGATCTCGCGAACGACTATGGGGTCTATCCACGCGGCCAACATCCGGAAGATAGCCTTCGACGGGGGCTCGAAGAGCTTGGAGACCACCTGGAGACGCCTGTCGACGTGTATCTTCTCGGAGGCGGCAACCTCATTCTGCGTGGGTTGAAAGATTCGACGAAAGACGTCGACATCGTCGTTGAGGACGGACAGACGTTCTTTGCAATCGTCGAATCGCTCCAAGACCTGGGATACGAGGAGCGTAGTGACTTGGAAGCGGCATACAACCAGCTTGATCCCAGTATTGTGCTGGAGAAGGAAGGGTTTCCGCGCTGGGATATTTTCGTGGAGGCGGTCGCCGGCCAGCTCCAGCTGACGCCGGCGATGATCGAGCGGTGCGACCAATCATTCGAGTACGGCGATCTTCAGGTTTATCTGCTCTCACTGACCGACATCTTCGTGTTCAAATCGATCACGGAACGCGAAGGCGATCTCGAAGATGCCGCACTGATCGCCAGACAGACCGACCTCGACTGGGAGAGCATCTTCCGAGAGATCAAGACCCAGGAAGATCGCACTGGCCAATTCTTCTCATTTGCTGTGCTCGATACGCTCGATGTCCTCGAGGACCGGCACAATATTGTTGCGCCAATCACGGACCGGCTCGTCTCGTACTGTCTCGAGAACGCGTTGCTCGTCTCGCTGGACGCCCCGAAAACAATCGAAGACCTCCGAGAAGAGTTGGATTTCCCCGATCACCAGATCTACAACAAGCTCCGAAAACTCGAGGAAGAGGGACAGATCTCCGTCGACCGTAGCGGTCGGCTCAATACGTACCAGCGAGCTGATTGACCTCCTCCTCCGCGTTCACGCGGAGGAATCCCACCACGGGATTTCAGGCCGAGTGTATCGGCCTGTTGGTTTCAAGACGCATTCGCTCCACGCTCTCCTTGCAGATTCACTCGTCCCCCTGTCGAGAGCCTTCAGTAACGTATGCATAGATTTTGGTGGCGAGGCTACGTGAAATATCGTTCAAACTACACCCCTGCCCGAGTCGACTGAAAATAGAGCGCATTTCCAACAGATGTGGTGCGGTGGCGGCAAACCATTACAGAGGTTCGGTTCGAGCGGCCAGTAGCGATGATTCAAGACGAGCCGGAACTACTGGCGCTCGTCTTGCGGCTCCAACAAGCCGAACAAGCCGAAACGGACTTCTTCGCGGACCATTCGCTTCCGGAGTACACAGTCGTCGACGAGTTGGATCTCACCGCCTCTGAAGCCGCCCTGTTCCTGACGCTGTCGCTCGTTCCGTTTCACGCCCACCCATCCGGGCGACCAAAACCGCAGGTTGGGCGAGCAGGATTTTGGCGCGTTTGTAAGACCCTCTGGCAGCAGCATCAGTGGGTGTACGATCCACAGCGGTTGGTTACGGCCGAGGGGGAACAAGAACTCGAGGCGTTCTTCGATCGGCTCGATATCATGGACTCATACGACGCTCACTGGTGGTTTACGTCTGCTGGCACGCTGTTCGAACGCTTCGATGGTGACCCAGAGGGGATCCTGCGGCAGGCTGACCACGTCGCTCCGCATGCAGGGCGAGTGGTCCGTGGCGCCGACTTACCAGGCATCGCTGACGCCGTCAGTACGCCATTTTGGCTCCGACTGATGCATGACCGCGTTGCGTCGCTGGCGGGGATGGGATGGGTTTCGCTGCCAGTCGACCACACGCTGTTCGCCGTGACGGAAGCCCTCGGCGACCTCGATGTTGACATTGGTAATCGTGCGGACAGAGAGATGATTCAGTCATTCTGGCAGGTGTTCTGTGAGAAGCACGGACTCGTCCCATATCGCGTGGAAAAATCGCTTCGCGTGGTCGGGTTGTACTGGCACCGTGGCGGCCGGGACTACGTGGTATCTGTGCTTGAGGAGTATCGGTAAGGAGAATAATCGAATGGAGAACGACACACACGCGCGACTTCGCACCGTTAGTCGAGTCAACGCTTATCATTCTGGGTCTGGATACGGGGATATGCCGAACTGCGAACACTGCTCCGAGGCCATAGACGGTGTCTCAGCGTACACGTGTTCGCACTGCGAATCGACATTCTGTCCAGAACACCGGCTTCCTGAAGCCCACGACTGTCCGTTTATTGCGACGATTTCAGCCCCTTCGATGCGTACTGACTCGGACCCGTCCTCAGAGACACAGACTGAGTCAATCAAGTCAGCCACTCAGGCAGACGCCAATAGCACCTCGCGATACCGGGAAACCAACCCTGATATGGGAAACACGAGCCCGCCCCAACGGTCCAATCACGGCAAGCGACACCGGGAGTGGGAGCCGGAAAGCAGCTCCCCGGACGTGCAGGTCGATGGCTCAATCAAGGGCGAGCAGACGGCGCCGTTCAAAGGACAGAGAGGAGGTGGATTTTTTGCTAGCGTTCGTCGATGGGTCGGACTTCGTTTAGACACGCCAGTACGGACCATATTTCGCGTCGGCTTTGTCCTACTGCTACTCGGCCTCGGATACGGGCTGTATGGTCTCCTCTGAGAGGGCATTGCTGAGTTTCGTTGGCGACGGTATGTTCCACCCCTGTTGACTCGCTCACCTGTTAAACCGACAGTCTCTTTTCGGATAACCTCCCACGACTGCATCCATGTTTGGCTCAGATGATCTCCTTTCGGATCAGTTCCAAATCGCTCGTAAGTCCCTCGAACAGGCTGATGAATCTCTGGGTGAGATCTCGGACGAGATCGAAACGAGACTCGAGGAGGCGCTGGCGGACGCTTCCGTCACCGCGGAGTATACTCTCGAGAACGGCAAGGTCATCGCCAAACTGCCTGTTGAGGAAATCGCTGCCGAACTTGACCAACATGTCGACCCGCCGATTTTCGTACGCACTGACTCCAATCGCATCATCGTCGGCGATGTCCGCAATTCGTGTGACCTTACTGAAGAGGACATCGAGGGTTTTGACACGGCTGAAACCCGCCGTGAATCGGTTCAAACCGTCATTGAAGCGATTGCTGAGAGACATACGCCGGCGCCAAAGGAGAGCGTCCTGTCGATGCTCGCATTGCTTGGACTTTCGGAAGCCGACACTACACAGGCTCTTGAAGAGCTCTGCAGGAAGGGAGAAATCTACGAGCCCCTAGCAGGCCATTACCAATCTGCAAACTGAGGCGGGAACAGCCAATTTTGAACTACTTCCTCTTCGCGACCTTGGAGCTATCTCATCTGCAGTGTGGAAACAACGAGAGTGTCCTCGGAATCTGCTCGAATACGCCCGCCTAACACGCCATCGTTGGGCTCGAGCTCTCCGCCAAGTGCCGCTGGAAGCGTTTCTCTGAGTTGTTCGAGCTCCGCTAGCGTGAACTCCGCCCCGCCAACCGCGTACCCGAACCAGCTATCGAGGCTTTCGTCGGCCCGAGCGAGTGGGACGAGAGATTCTTTGATGGCTTCGACATCGAAGTCGTCTCTGTCCAACTTCGCAACCGACGGAATCGCTACGCCATCAGATTGCCATAGATCCCAGACACGGGCGTAGTTGACGCTGATGGGGCCCGGAACGGAGAGTAATTCGACAATGTTGGTCACGAAATTCCTGATATGGCGATCAACGAGTGCTTCGGGCGAGACATCTCCACCGCCAAGCGGGCTCCCATCTATGAGGGATTCATTGAGAAGCACAGTCATGTTTGTCGTGTTTCTGAGCGAATCAAGTGGCGGGCCGCGAGCACCGCCATCGGGAGTTGAGGCGAACACGATGGTTGGCGTATCCTTGAAGAATTCAGCTACATTCGCCGCCGCAGCCACGGCCTGAGGGTCTGCCCGGTCAACCGTGAGCAAACAGAGATCGATCGTTTCGAGGGCCTGTTGGTTGAGTTCTGCATCGGTCTGGGTGTCTTCTAGAAGCCTACCGAGTGAATTCGCTCTAGCGGCAGCTGCTACATCGTCGCCGACATGGAGTGCGGTAACGAGGTCACCAAGACTTGTCGGTGGTGGATCATCGTATGTGCGGTCGGTGAGTCCTGCGGCGACTCGGCTTTCGCCACGTTCCCCACAGCCGATATAGAGGAACTGTGGTGGGCCAAACTCGGTCGACTGGGGCTTGACGGTCTCGTGTCGTTCCTTGTCGGCGTTTTCAAGTGCCGATTCGACGATATCTTGCACAGTTGGTGGTCGTAGTCCGGTCGTTTCAATGCTTGGAACGTTTGGCTTGTGCTGAGGTTAATCGGTCCAGCACCCGCAATAGCTAGGCGAACTACTACAACTATTTTAGACTCCACAACACCTCGATAGACGACGGTCGATCAAGGGGATTTTCGAGACGGAGAAACAGGTAAAATGAAATTTTCCCCACCGGCCTAATCTTTGTTTTAGAACAAGCAAATCTGAATACTACCCGTTAATAGAGATGGTTTGATGCTAACACTATTCTCTCCGAATTTCCTGGCCGCAGCCTGTGGTTCTACAGTCACCGCAGGGGATACACAGCCCGCACTGTTGGCACACAGAGTGGTCGGAACCATCTCCGTATTGATCATCCATTGTTTCAGGCATCAGGTGACTCCCAGTCTTGGTGTCAAGAATAAATACATTGATGCTAACGATCAGTCGACAGTCTCCAACTTAATCTCTCCTTCCGTCTTTACCACCTTCTTTTCGACCGATAATTGACTGTTAGTTGAATACGTTCGAGGAACATAGTAGACCGTGACTGGTGCTTCGAACTCTTCTGGGTCAAGATTTCGTTTCAGCTCTCTCCACCAGCACTCTGACCGGTTATGCCCCTTATCATGGTTGACTGGGTAGTGATTTGCGAATATGAAGACCCGTTCGACACCTGATTGAGAAAACGTCGAGAGCTGCTCAATATCCTTAGCGCCTTTCTCCTCCTCGAAGAAATCCTTCTCATCGCTGGTCTTCGAGTGCTTGACCTCAGTCAACAACTCGACGTCGTTTTCCACACTAAACCAATTAGCAGGCCCCCTTGATTTGCTCAGAAACTCCAGTTCCTGCCCGTCATCAAAAATAGCAATATCAAAATAATTCTTTTCTTGGTCTGTTCCTCCCGTCGGATCCTGGAAGCAGACCTCGGTCCGTACGCGTGCAGCTTTTCCGAACTCTTCGCCCTCCATCTCATCCCATAATTCCATCTTCCATTTGGTGCCCCACTCTCTCCAATCGGTATTCAGACGGGCAGGGAGATATGGCGTAGAAACCGCTTTTTTGAGTTCAGAAACCAACCGAGGATGAAGCATGTCTTCGTTCACTAGATCAAGCGGATGGTTCTGAAAGTACTCTCCAACGGACTCAAAGACATCATGATAACTAGACTGTTGTTCCGGGTCCAACATGCTCCACGTTTCCTGCTTACTATCATAAGTATGTACAGGTCCGAGAGCGCCGCCCAATGTCTCGCTGTCTTCATTTCTCTCTTGGCCTATCTCGGGTTCAATCTGTTCGGCGAGATCTCGGAGTTGATTCGCAACGAGTGTTCTTTCGGCAGCTGATAGCCTTGACTGGATGGCCGACTCGGTTTGGAGAATCGGTCGCCCGTCGGTAACGACAGTTCGGCCCTCGCTATTCTCAATCTCGGTAAATGACGGTGTATACGCTGGCGTCTTGGTAGCTGCAAGTTCAACCGGCACCGGTCGACAGTCAACTGTGGTCGCTTCCGTTACCTGAACGGTGCTCTCCGGGACCGTTTCGGCGACGACAAGCGGGAGTTTCCCCGGCAGGGCAAATGGATGATCATCTGAGGACTGTATATGGACGACATCCCCGATTCTCAGTGGCTGTTCCAGTAGTTGGGAGCGAATTGCTTCGATGGATTCTTCATCAGTATTGACTGGGAAGTTCTTCGGCGGGGCAAGCACCAGTCGCTTAGCATTGGCTACCTCGGTAACCGGTCGGATGGTCACCGTCTCATCCAACCCGACACCGGCGTTCTGACGAGTTCGGCTATCCAGACGAATTGTTCCACCTTCCGTCTCTTGACGGGGGTCACACCCTCCTTTAGCGGCGGTGACGCTTTTACCTTCGATGCTGATAATATCGCCCGATTCAATCGCAAGCGAAGTGAACGATTCCGAATCAATCTGAGCAATGTGTGCTGCAGCATCATTCGGAGAAGGGCGCTTCACAGTCAGTTCGAACCCATCCATAAGATGGTGAATCTTCACCCGACTTCGTATTTCAACCCAACGTTTTTCTTAATTGATATTTTCTGAGTAGATGAGTGGGCGGTGATAGTCCAGTTATGGGCGTTAGGCGAGTGCTCTCGCTGACAGAACGATATTCACCACCATTGCTTGGTCCTCGTGGAGCTACGCGATTGAATCTGCAAGCCAACTCGTTTGTGCCTCCGTACACAATCCGGTTTCCACGTCTGCAACGAGTGCACTGATTCCGAACGACGGGATCACACCATCATCATTCGCCAGCATTGTAGACCGGATCTCCCACAGCTGTGTTCTGATTCGATCCCATGGCACGATCCCACGCTCTAATGCCATGAATCCAGCTACCTCAGCAAGAACCTCACTAGCCTGTGATTGTGAATCAGGAGATAGAACGACCGTAATCCCGCTCGGAAGGTCGTGGCCAACGTACAGTCGGATTCCTTGGCGTTGTTGAGGTCCCGTAGCCTTCTCGAAAGCCCGAATAGCGTCGCCAAATCGGTCCGGCCCACGCAGTCGAATCGAGTCCAGTAAATCAGAAACTTCGTCGGCATCACGCGGATCCCAGGTTGGGATCGTCCAAGATTCACAACGGGGAACCGCTGAATACTGCAGGCTGGCGGGCTCAGACATCACGACAATATTTCTGAATATCCTATATCAACCCGTCGCTTTACTCTGTTTTGGAGTGGTGAAAATTTGCGAAATAAATCGGCTGCTTGAGTAAAAGCCTACGCCTACGAACCGATTTACGGCGCCGACACGCTCATCGACGAGAAAGCGACAATCATCACGGAGGGCGTGGCCGACGCGATTGCGGCCCACAGCCACGGATTGGCGTGTCTTTCGCCCGTGACGACGCAGTTCAAAGACAAACACCACGGCCCGCTCCTCCGACTGCTTCGAGAGCACGACATCTCGTCGGTGGTGATGATACAGGACAACGAACCCGGGAGCTTCGCGCCGTTAGACGAGGCGTCGTACAACGTCGAGGACGTCGATGGGATGATGGCGAGTCGGAAACACTGGTTGCGGAGTGACTCCCAGGACCTCAGCGAACACATCGCTGAACGCAACGGCCCCGGGCCGATTGGGAAGGCGATGGAGATCGACGGCGTCGGCCCGGGCCTCTCTGGCGCGTTGGCGACGGCGGATTTCCTCGAGCAAAACGGCGTCACGGCCATCCAAGTGGACCTCCCGCGATTCGGCGGGGAGAAAGTCGACCTTGACGACTACCTCACGAGCGGGTTGCATGAGTACGCACCGCCGGTGGTGGCGCTTCAGACGCTGCGGTGGTGTCTCGACGCCGACGAGGAAGCCGCCCTCGTTCAACAGCTCGTGGAGTCGGGGGCGTTCACCCACTACTACGAGGACCAAGCCGAGGGGTATCTGACCGACGAGGAGGGCAAGGAGATTTCGACGGGGCTGACCGCGAACGAGGCCCTCGACCACGACTACCCGTCGTATGAGCAGCTTCTGGGGTGGCGCGACACCCGTCGAGAGATGCGGGAGGCGATTCTGCCGACCGCTCGCCCGGGTGCCGGTCAGGACCACATGGTGTGGCCGGTGATGAACGTTGACGGCCAGGAGACGTTCGATTCGGGGCTCCTCGGGTTGTTCTTGAGCTTGGGGACGCCGGTGCGAGCCGTGTTGGCGCTATCGGAGGCCCCACGGACGCCACAGTACGCTGTTGAGCGTGATGTGGTGACGCCGTCGGGTCGGCCAGTGGCCGACGCTCAGGGCGCTGTCAGCGGCCGAGAGACCGCAAGTCGTGTCGGTGACCTTGTCGGGTACACGCCGCTGTTCAGCGGGCCCGAGATGTACACGGCGACGGAGCATCCGAAGTACGAGACGGTCCTCGCGAACCGGGCGAGTTACGCGAAAGAAGAGACGGCGGACGACGACTACGACCCCTCGGCCGCAGAAGACCGCTCGGGGAGTCAAAGCGTTCGACAGCAGAACGAGCTCTACCAGCTCTCTCTGCGGGACGTGACGGGCCTCTCGAGTGGCTTCCGCGGAAAGAACCCGGAGGCCCACGTTGGGAACTCCGAGGACTACTTCGTGATGCTGACCGACGAGGCGGCCTACGATCACAAACGGAAGGCGCTGTACAATGCACTCACCTACATGGCGGTCGAGGCTGGCCCCCGCGACATCTCCTCGCCAAGCGGAACCTTCGACGATGAAGAGATTTTGGAGACGTGGGTTCACGCCAAAGAACAGGGGTACATCAGCAGCGATGCGCGGGTGCCGATTCGGGCGTTGAACGCGGCCGCAGTCGAGATGGGTGTCGCCGATTACAGCGACCTCACGTCGAAGGAGATCGGGTCCGGCGAGGACGCATTTACCATTCCTCAGACACTTCCAGACGAGCAGTATAACGCGGCCATCGACCGCTTCGAATCCACGTTTGGCGTCACCCCTGGTCGGCAGAAATTGACCGTCGAATCGGACTTCATCGACCTCGAAGTGACGACCGAGAATTCGGCTGCAAAATTCGGTCAGCGGTACCTCACTTCGGACCCACCTGAGGAGCTCTGCAAGTACGAGGACAAGCCACCTCGCACGCCGGTCGCGACGGTCTGGAAGGCCTACCAGAACTGGTGTGAACTGAACGGAATCGACCCCCATTCAGAGTACACTGGCGGCAAGAAAGAGCTGGTAAAATCCGTCGACGGTATCGAGAAAAAGAAGGCCAAATGGAACGACGACAAAATCCAGACCTACTACGGTGGAAAGCTGAATGCTGGCGGATGGTGGCTCTACAGCTGGACTGCTAACGACGCTTCAGAGTAGTATCAATTACCGTAGATAAAACGGGTTTCACCTGTTTTTGTGGCTGGCTGCATGGTTCTGTAGAAGGGGGTTGCTATCGTGTTCTTGGCTCCCGTTCAAGCCGTGAAATGGGAATCGATTTGGACTGAGTGAACTCTCTCGACAGTCACCGAATTACAGCTCCCACCTGGCATCTTGGGTATCGTGGGACAGTGAATTGCAGAACAGATTCGCCCGCTCAAACACCGCCACCCATCCCTCCTAATCGCCCACTCATTAGCATATTGAATCTGATAATATTCCAGAAATCGCTTTCAGAATCTACCCTGAATGAACTGCGTTGAGCGACCATTCTCAATCGTGAAGCGGCGGACTGGTTTAGAGGAAGAGGAAAGTGAGTCACATCTATCTGGCCGTGCAAAATCGTTCGACCATCGAGTCGCGTTCAGTTTGGTTTGTCGACTACCACTCCAGTTGGTTCGCACCTATCCCGGTATTGCTCAACGAAATACACAGCGCACGATTCCAAACTGAGCAGTCATGTGTCGAGGCGTCGGGGAGTCTGAGATCGTCGCCAACACAATGCATGTATCAGATTTCGTATAATGCATAATCTCGGTTCCAACCCCCGGTTCCAACCCCCGGTTCCAACCCTCTCCATCGACTGTAAATAGTGAAAATAACAAGAGGGCGTCGGGTTGAAGGGTCAAACAGCCCGGAAATTAGTTCCCCTGAATTACTACCTTGGAACCGTGGCGAAAAACCGCAGTACAGAGACCGGTTCCAACCCCGGTTCCAACCCCGATTGGCCTATGCCGAAATTTTTGAGGCCGTTTCGGCAATAGAAAGCCATTGGGGACCGAAATCGGCCGAGCTATTCCTTCGGTTCCAACCCTCCTTTTTTGCAGGGTTTCGCGCACCCCCTCTGAGCAGCCACTTCGTATGGAATAACCCCTATAGAGTCTTACGCAGACGGCGGGACCCCCCCTTGCGGGAGGAGGCAGGTTTCAGGCCAAGTGGCCGAGAGGAGGAAAGGCATCTGTTGAAACGTATCAGGGGTCCGATACTGTATTTGAGAGGGTGAGGGGTTGGCCGGCTGTAGCTGACTGGACTCCAAGTGAGTCTCGAGAGAGGTGGGGGTTGGGACTGTTGGTGCCCCACTGGGGAAACCAGTGAGACTAGAGGTGGAGGCTTCCCAGGTGGGGTTGCATGTGTTGGTGGAAGGTGAGTCAATCGAGGCTATCTTCACTGGCCGTGTGGCTGGGGTCTCCCCCATGGGAGAACTTGGCCAGTTGGTGGTGCGAGGCCGTGGGCCGAGTGCAGTGATTGGGTGGCCGTGGGCCGCCAGCAGACATAGTCTTGCATCTGATACTTTTCGAGACGACTCCCCGGCCGTCGCGTCGGCACCGGAACGGCCAGCTTCTCGCTTGTGGCGACGTCGAGGACCGCCAGGACTTCGTCGCCCTTCGGTCGCCTCGACCGGCCGGGCCTCGCTGCGCTCCTCGCTTCGCTGTGGTGCTTGCGTCGTCCGGGCCGGATCGACGCGCCCGAACCCCGACACCCCACCCGCCGCAGGCGGCTGTCGGATTTCTCTGAAACGTGATAGATAGGTGTGTCTCTCGGAGCATTGCTCCTCGGGCAAGACGGGTGGAATGTTCGACCTACACGGACGGCTGGTGTCGCTGTTGGAACGCTACATCGACCGCAACATTCGGGCCCCAATCGTCGTCGCCGTGGACCCCCTCGACGGCGACCGCTTCTTCGCGACGCACCTCTGGCACAAGCACGCCGAAGCCCGCGAGACGAGCTGGGGGTACTTCGTCACCATCGAGGGTGAAACGACGCCCGTCGATTCGACCGATCTCGAACAGTGGTGTCTCGAGTGTCCTCCGACCGACGACGTCTGCGACCACACCCTCGCAGCGAGCCTCGCCGAACCCCACCTCGACCAGTGTGAGTGTGGGTCGTGGTTCGTCACGAAGACCATCACTCGCACCGACCCGGGAACCGTCGAATGTCTGTGGACCTGTCACGTTTGCGACAGAGAACTCGACCGCGAAGAACAGCACCTTCCGGCGCGAGACTCGGCCGCCGAACTGGCCTAACCGACACCCCCTTTTTGCTGGGTGTGTCTCGGAGGCACTCAAACCGCGAGCGCCTCACAAGCAGCGGCTCCCGCCGACCGCGACCGTACCGCGACAGCGACGGCAACCGCCCCGCCTCAGCAACCGCACAGCGACAGCTCCCACAACGCCACCGCGACCGCACCGCGACGGCAACAGCAACCGCACCGCAACAGCGTAGTGTCGTTTAGGCAGGAAGGAATAGCCGAAAGTCACTGTGAAAACCGCAAGTGTGGAGTCGGTTTCAGTACCCACCTCTCCAGTATTTCTCCCAGCCGAGAATTGGTACATCGGCAAGACAGGTGAGATGTCGATAGACACGACTCGACGCGACGACGAGGCAACGACTCCCGACCACACAGAAATCGCCGCGAACTACGAGGAGACGCTGGAGGACTTCTTCTGCCCCCAGACGGTGGACCTCCAGCGCCTCGCCGGCGAAGAAATCCTCGGCGAAACCATCGACCTCGGCGAGATGGCTCGCTACGCCACCCAGTGCCTCCACGACCGACTCAACGGCCTCGAGACGGACGGCAACACCCAGCACGACGTCGCCGACGCCGTCACATCCGCCATCGAGAACCTCGTCCTTGCGAGATACAACGACACCGACACCCCCGACGGCGTCCACGGCTTCATCACGGCGTTCGCTCCAAGTGCCGTTTACAAGCGACTGATGTACGACACGGAAGTCGATTTCAGCGATGTCCATCCGAACGACCCGGAGGTCATCGACGTGGCCGTCGCCCTCGCCCTCGACGAAACCCTCGCTCAACTCATCCGGTGGGCCGCCGAGGTCGAACACGTTCGTCAGCAGAACGCGCTACAGGAGATTCGACAGGCCGTGATGCGAGAGGCCTACGAGGCGGATCTCGACGCGGCGACCGTCAAGCGCAACGTCCAGCAGGCCCTCGACCAGGTGGCGGCCCACACGGAGGAAAGCCGATGAGTCAGTACGTCTGCGGGACGTGTGGGCTGCTGGAGTCCAACGAAGTGACGAACGTCGAAGCGCTGTCGGCGACCTGCGGCCACTGCGGCGACCCCGCCAGCTACGCCCACGGGCGGCGATAGCCCTGCCTTCGCCCCTTTTTTGCTGGTGGATCGCTGGAGGCGTGCAACCCGCACACGCCTCGTCAGCCCCGCCGACCGCGACGGCAACCGCCACCGCCCAGCTCCGCCCAGCGACCGCGACAGCACAGCGACCGCTACCGCCACCGCGACCGCTCCGCACAGCCCCGCTTCCGCCTCCGCTACAGCATAGTGTGAGTTAGGCAGTCGAAGAAGACCGAAAGCCGTGTTGAAATCGACAGCAGGGGAGTGGATTGCTACTGTGCCTGTGCAGGTGAGGTTGTTGACGAAGATGCACGAAGCAGGCGAGGATGAGTCGATTTCGCAACCTCAAGGTGAGACAACTATGTCCGAAGAAACCTACAGCGACGTTGACGCAGCACAGTGGAACCAGTCCCCCGCGAAACAAACCGAGAGCGAAGGCGACGAGACGCCCGACGAGGAACCCCTCGTCACCGAGACGGACGACGAGATGGCGCCCGAAGAGGGTGGCACCATCGTGCAGGCCGAAACGCCGAGTGGCACCGACGTCTCCGTCCAGATGGACGCCGTCGGTCGCACCGAGACGGGCGACATCGTGGTCGGGTCGGCCGGCCAGATGAACGGCGGTGCAGCCAACGACGGGAAGACCGAAGACGGTATCGGGCAGGAATTCGGCGTGTGGGGCGACGAATTCATCCACGTCGACGACGGGTACGTCCTGCCCCGTCCCGACGGCCAGACGGCGATGGGCGTCCAGCGCATCGCTGGCCGGGAGAAGGAACTCCACGACATCCACCAGCGCTACTACGTCCCCGCCACGGACGGTGGCGACATCGTCCTGCCGCGGAAGCGAGCCGAAATCGAACAGCGCCACGTCGAGCGTGTCCAGAGCCACCGCGAGGCACTCAGCCGAGAGCACCACACCTCGGGGGTCCGGCTGGGTTTCGACTACTTCAACGACGAAGCGAGTCGTGACCGCGCCCGAAACGAGTCGGCGACGCACCGAGCGTTCCACCCGCGCTTCCTCGAACTCGGCAAGGTCGATGAGGCCGACCCCGAAGGGGAGTTCCACGAGAACTACACGACGAGCGGTGAGCGAGTCGGTGTGTGTCGGTGGGCCGACCGGACGAACGGCGAGCGGACGCCGCTGGTCCGCGGCACCGGCACCGAGGCACCCCAGCCCATCGAGCACGACCTCGAAGACGACCTGCTCTACGAGTTGACGATGGAACTGTTCGACCGCGTCGGTGACAAAGACGGCTTCATCGACCTCGGATTGGGCATCCGCGACGTTCGCAGCGCCGTGAGAGATGCCCTCGAAGCGACGAATCGAAGCCAGACGAGCGCCATCATCAAGGCCTCGGAGGAGTTGTTCCACGACGGACAGACGCTCCGCGACATCGAGCCGTGGTGGACCGGGGCGACGGCACGAGTGCGTGTCGAGCGGCTGTTCGAGCCGAATGACCCCAGTACCACCCAACAGGTCGCCCACGTCACGGACGTCTCGCCGACGGTGAGTCAGACGAGCACCGGCACGGAGACGGCCAAGTTGACGATTTGGAACCGGTCAGACGTGGACCAGCGGTTGGCGGAGGGTGACATCGTCGAACTGTCGAACATCAAGCCCGGCCGGTTCGGTGACCAGCTCACCCTCGCGGTCACGAGCAACACGTCGGTCTACCGGCTCCACCGAGGCGACGGGCCGAAGACGGGTCGCGAGGACGCGCTCACGCAGGGCAACCCGACGCCCCAGGACCTCACGGTGTTCGAGGACGGCAAGACGGTGGACATCGACTACTCTGAAGGCCCGCCGGCGTTGGCAGTCACGCGCTACCGGCGTCCGGAGGCAACGGCCGTCACCGAGGAACTCGGGTGGAACGAATCCGCCGCTGTGGCCGGGTCGGAGGCGAACCGAGACCCGATGCTCAACACGATGAACGTGGTCTTCCCGACCGAGTCGGTGCCGGAGTGGTTCGTCGAGGCGAACGAGCAGCACTACGAAGTTGCTCACCGGACGATGAGCGGTGAGGACGCAGTGTTCGGTGCAGACCCGTTCTCGGCGGCCGACTTGGCTGGGGAGTACGAAGCGATTCCGAGCGGTCGGATGAAGGCCGTCATCGACCTGTTCGGAGGGGCCTACGAGCGGCTCGAGTCGGTTCGGACGGCCGAACACGTTTACGAGCAATTCGTGGACGCTGACGAGCGAGTCGCCGTTCGCATCTACACTAGCGTGGTGGGTCAGTGGGCACGCCCCATCGCCGAAAGTCGAATCCACGTCACCGTCGAGGACTTCCGAACGAACGATGTCGAAGTCGTCGAGCGAATCAACCGGACCGAGGGCTGGGCGAAGCGCCTCGCCGGGGCGACGAAGCAGGCCGAAGCACAGGCGGTCCAGCGAGTCGAACAGCGATAAGGGCGCTCTCGCCCCTTTTTTGGTGGGAATCCTGTCGCCACCCATTCGCCACCTCCCGCCCGCCTCCAAGTTCCGGGCGGCTCAAACAGCGAGCCGCCGGGCTTTCTCCAGCGGTGGCTGTCGAAGCCTCGATGTATGCATGAATGGCCAATATCGAGACAGTTGCCCGGTGGGTTCAGAACCCGGTATGCAGGAAGATGCATATCGAATGCCATTTCTCGGCTCCGAGGGGTAGCGATGCTCGCCAGCGTAACGCTTTTCGATACACAGATTCAACACAGAATATGAGCGAAGCAGAATCCGACCCCGATGCGGGCCGCGAAAAGACCACCGTGAACATCCGGATGCAAGAGAGCTTCCTCGAGGACGTCGACGAAACGTGGCAGGCGCAGGGCTTCAACAGCCGCAGCGAATACATCCGCGCCGTCCTTCGCGATGCGCTCAAGCACCCGGATTTCAACCGCGCCGACCTGAAAGCGATGCTCGCCAGCGAAGTCGACATCCAGGCCGGCCGCACCCACTCCAGCGACGACCTCACGACAGACAACTCAGCTCCCGATAGCGATGCCTAACGACGACTGGGACTGGGAGATCGCCGACACGGCGAAAGCGGATTTCGATGCCCTCGAAGCCCACGCCCGCGACCGTATCCAGAGCAAACTCGACAGCGTCGTCACCGACGACTGGCGCGACCCCGACGCGTATCTCGAACCACTTCAGGGCTCACCGCACAGCAAGTTGCGGGTCGGGCAGTTCCGCCTTGGCTGTCGCCTCGATCACGACGCACACCGGCTGTACGTCCTCCGAATCAAGAAGCGTGGCGGCAACGCCTACCGAGGGGACGACGACGATTAATCGCGAGCCCATCTCCGGGGTGTCCGACACGCCATTTATCCACTTCGAGGGGTGAGATGGAGTCGAATTCGACCGACCCGACCGACCGAAGCGTGCTCAAATTACTGGCGGTTGCCTTCCTCGATCTGGCATACAGATTACTCGGGAGACCAATGGCCAGGAGAGGCGACCTCGTGTACTTCGGCGACGCTGAACTCGTTGCCGACATGGGCGCGTACTCGGCTCGCGTCCTCGAAGTCGAAACGCCAGTGCAGGGCGCGGGGAGCGCGTGGTGGTTCCGCGTCGAACCGACGAGCGCGGCTGGCGACCGAGCGCTCGCCACGGAGACGCCCGAAACGGTCTGGATTCGGGCAGATCGCCTGACGAGCGACCCCGACGCAACGCCCGACGGCCGCGACGTAGCAGCGGCCGCCCAAGCCGACGCCTCCCTGTTCGTCAGCCACGACGAACTCGACGGCTGGCTTGAGACGGCGCTGGAGGACCTCGGCTTCCACGCCAACGTGACCGTCGACGCCGAGACGGAGTCCGTCTCGGCTGTGTTTACCGACGGCCCTGCCCCGCCCGAACCGGCACGACAGGGCGTCCACGCCGACGCACAGCCGGAGCCGACCGCTGGCACGTCGACCGCGACAGCGACCGACGACGGCCCGCTGTTCGCCGAGCAGACCGACGATAGCGACGAGGTCGTCGTCGACGTGACCGACGGCGCAACTGACGACGACGTCGCGGCGGCTATCGTGGCCGTCGAGGACGGCGACACGGATGCGGCCGGCGCTTCGGTCGGCCACAGCGACGAAGCGGATGAGACGGCAACTAGCGGCGACGAGAGCGACCGCTCCATCCCAGCGGCCGTCGGCGTTCCGGACGACACCGCCGAGGCCGACAACAGCGACAGCGACGACGACAGTACGGACGGCACTGTGGACGACGACGAGTCGGGGCGTCCCGCGCCTTCCCACGGCATCTCCCCCGTCCGCGAGGAGCCGCCAACGCCGACGCCCGACGGCTGACGGCTTACCACGAGATGGTAAGCCCCTCGGAGGGGTTTTTTCTGTTTAACGTCCAATGCGGCGTTCAACACCAAGGGACGATGCCAAACTCCGCCGACATGCACCGCCCGCCATTTCTCCCCACTAAAGGGTGAGATGAGTCGAACTCAAAACGGCGGTCGACACCTCGAGTGCGGCTGTACAGACACCTAATTCAGCGAGGGAGTCCCGCCGTTCACGGCGGGCGGGAATCGCGTAAGCTCCGAGAAGCAGTCAATATTCAACAACCCGGCCAACTCTTCCAAGTTTATATAAACATAGCGCCACAGGTGGCAGATAGATGGAGATCAATCGTACCGCTGTCGTGAAACTATCCGTCCCTAGCGACCGTCGTGACGACCTGAAACGAACAATGAATACGTTTCGGGACGCAACACAGCGGTTCGCAGACCGTGGATGGGAGGGCGACGACAACGGGTACGTGATTACGTCAGGTAATCATCTCCAACGACTCGTGTACGACGACATACGCGAGGATACTGCCCTCCACGCTGACCTGTGCGTGGGGGCGGCTAACCATGCCGCAGACGTTCTCACATCGGTGGTCGAGAAAATGAAAGACGGCGAACGAGTCTCACAACCCGTGTTCAGGTCAAACACGACCGTGTACAACACGAACGCGATCACCTACTTCGACGGCTACTGTTCGTTGGCCGCATACGGCGGCAGTCGCGTTCATGCAGAATACGTCTACCCCAAGGACTCGATTCAGGCCGAGTATTTGGAAAGCGACAAGTGGACAAAACAGGGTGCGAAACTCCGGTACGACCACCAGACTGATACCTACTATCTCCACGTTTCTGTGAAGCAGGAACGCGAAGAAACGTCGGCAGAAGCCGAGAACCAAACAGTTCTTGGCGTCGACCGGAACGTGGACGGGTATCTTGCCGTTACTAGCACAGGCGCGTTCATCGGGAACGCAGCCCTGCTAAATCACAAACGCCGCGAATACGAACGTCGCCGCGCTCGCCTCCAACAACAGGGAACACGAAGCGCACACCTCACCATCCAGTCCATCGGTGATACCTTCGCTAACTGGTCAGAGGACTTCTTACATCACGCCTCGAAAGAACTGGTCAAAGAAGCGGTTTCTCAGGGCTGTACGACCATCGTATTCGAGGACTTGGAGAACATCCGAGAACGCATCTCGAACGCCTCGAAGTTCCAGCAGTGGACATTCAACGAACTGAAACGCCAAATCGAGTACAAAGCGAACGAAGAAGGAATCACGGTTGAGACAGTCAATCCGGCCTACACCAGTCAACGGTGCTCCGAAACAGGGTGTGGATTCACGCATAAAGACAACCGTGACGGCGACGAGTTCGTGTGCCAGAAATGCGGCAAAGAGCTCCACAGTGACTACAACGCGGCGCGAAACATTGCACACAAATTCATCCAGAACCGGCGCAAGTCTGGTTCTGGAGGGGCAACCTATCACCTTGCCCTAAAGTCGGGAACAGTGAACGGGAACGGCGACTACTCGCCTACCACAGTGTAGTGGACAGACCGGGAGTTCACCGACAAACCCCGCCGTTCACGGCGGGTGTAGGTGATAAGTGGCCGCTTATCGCCCGTGAGGATACGCTCAACACTCGCGACGGCCGCATCCGCCACGAAACGTGGCTCATCGGGCTCGATTCAGTCGGTCGCGGACTGTACTTCGACGAGCGCAACAACAGCCTCCTCACCGTCGTCCTCGAGCACCATCAGGGCTTTCGCCCCGACCACGGCGGCGACGACCGCCCGCTGCGGCCGTACCCGCCGCAGCACGGCCCCGGTGGAACGAGCGTCGTCAACGCCGACACCGGCCACACGCTCGCCATCGTCGACCACGAACCCGTCAGTCGTCGGGGATTGAACGGCGGCAAGACGCTCGCCGAAACCATCGTCCAGACGGCGCCGACCGACGAGTGGCAGGCCGTTACTGGGGCTGCCGTCGAACTCGTCGCGAACAGCTACGCCGACGTGACCGACGAGTTCCTCACGTATCTCGAGACGCGACTCGCCCGCTGGACCGACTCGCAGATGGACCGGGGGTGTGAACCGCCGCTGAACTTCATCACCGACGCGAGGGACCTCCTCGAACAACACCGATAGCCCCGCGATTTGTCTCGTCCAGACGGGTAGTATGTCCGACGACGACGCAGACGCTGACCCCGAGGGGCTGTTCAGCGAGCCGACCGAACAGGCACTCCAACACCTGCTGTTGGTGCTGAAGATCATCCTGACGTTCTTCAGCATCCTCGCGTTCCTAATCGGCGTCCTACGGAAGCTCCTCGCCTAACCTATGGCAACTGATAAGGCTCCACAGTCGCAATCTGGTGGTATGGAATCGTCACACCGAACCGTCGACGCGGCCGACGAGATGGACCGCTCGGTGTACGACACCCCGTGGTGGGCCTCCACGGCCGCCGTCATCGCGTTGTTCCTCACCGCGACAGTGGTCCTCCCGCGACTGCTCGGGACCGCGCCCGTCGCTGGGTATGCCGTCGCCGTCGCCGGCATCACCGCCGCCTGCGTCATCCTCTGGCAGCTGCTGGGCGTCTATCGACAGACTCGGTAGCCGGACTGGCCATCCGCTCGGTAGTGCTTTCTGCTGGACTCCGTTTGTATCAGGATGGTCCGACTGGGGAGAGGAGCAATCCGCAGAGCAGTGGCTGGATCACAGAAGGAACCGACGAGAATGGGAAAATAACTGTAGAAGTATAGAGAATCAATGTTCCTTCGGGGAACGAGGCTTCCCAGACATGGTTAGAGAACCGTGCTAGCAGTACAGCCAGACAACTATGGCCAAATTTGCGGTTGCGAGCGGGGTTCAAGCCTGTTAAAATACTAGAGATTGTATGAAATATCTTGAATTGGGTTGTTAGCCTTCAATCTGCCTGTAGGCCGTTGTTGAAGCAGCTTTTTGTTCTTCTATACCCACCTTTGTTATTGCAAATACTTTTCCATCTATTTCTGTTGTAACTGCTATTCCCGAGTCTGTTGAGATCTCCGAGAGGTCGTTAACTATCTTGCCGTACTCTTCTCTGAATTCATCTCTGTTGTCGGCTATTTTGGTTTGCATATATTCTCCAGTTTCTACAAAGTTATTGAGCAACAGACCTCCAATTTTCACATGTTCGTTATTTCCTCTAAGTTCTGGTATATACGGAGCTGCTTCTGGTTCAAAGCTGGTTGCGCCCCATTCCCTATCATGAAGATCGTCTCTTAAAACAGGATACATAAAATCATTCATCTGTGATAAAAGCTTGTCACCGCCTCTCTTTTCTTCCTCTGTTCTATCTTCTGTTGGAAGCTCATCAATAGATTCTACATTAAAAACATTCGACCTACTGTCGTTTCTGTATCCGACAATTGCTCTGGCTACTGAGTTTGTTTTTTCGTCTTCGGTTACCGGTTCGTCATGTCTTAGATACAGTTCTTCTCCTGGGAATCCTATTCCTAGATCTTGCTGGTTTTCTCCCTTGACTGGTACTGCGATGTAGTTGGTTCCTGAGATGTTTTTTCTTCGTAGTATTGGTAGTTGTTCTGGGTCGATTTCGAGGTCGTTCATCGCGGCGCTTCGCATTGCTAGCGGGTAGTCTTGTTTGGTTTGGTAGTCTGATGTTGTTCCGAGAGCTTCTTGTACATAGATGTGTGCCCTTTCTAGTTGTTTGCTGGGGTTGTCCGGGTGTTCGATTTCCCAGTCGTTTGGCAGTATTGAGTCGAATAGTCCTCTTTCTCCGTTTTTTAGTTCGAATTCGTTGCGGAGCAGTCCTTCCCAGTTCCACTGTGGTGGGTGGCGCGTCTCCTCCAGCGTGTACGGTTCGCCAGCGTCACTCCCCGTGACGTGAATCGTGATTTCGTGAGCGGTCTGGACGGTGAAGCTGGCCGTCCCGCTATCCGGCTGAACCGTCTGATCCAGCCCGTTCTCCAGCGAGTTCCTAATCCGTATCTCGTCGAGTTGGTCCTGATACTCGTCGTCGATAGTGAGTGTTGCCTCCTCACCGGGGCGACCCAACTCGATCTCGAGAACAGCTTCAAGCGACTCCGGGGCTTGTGATTCCGGCGTCCCGTCGTTTTGTGGGGCAGGGTCGCTATCGCTCATCTCCGAACAGCCGGCGAGGGCAACGCCGGTGGCCGAGGCTCCGAGGGCCGCGAGCAGCCGGCGGCGCGATGGGGCGGCGGTCATCTGTTATCGCCCGTGTTGAACGCGAGGATTAAATAACTATTCAGCAGATTGACGCCTCCCGGCGGAGAATACTCAATATTAAGCCGCTTGCAGCACGATGCTGGACGTATGCCCCGGACGAACACCGCCGCGCCCGCTGACGACGTCAGCGCCGCCGATGGTGCGAGCGTCGAGACGCCGTGGTGGCTCTCGACGACCGTCATGCTCGCGATGCTCGCCGTCGTCTTCGTCGCCCTCCCACGGCTCTACAGCGTCGAGCCGCTCGTCGGCTTCGCCGTCAGCACCATCGCCGTCGGCTACGCCAGCTACGCCGTCTACCGCCTCCTCGGCATCTACCGCACCCAGTAGCGGCCCCGGCTCTCGCAAACCCGTTCCTTGAGTGCGGAGCGCCTCCATTTGTACCATCCAGAGGCGTGAGATGCCCGGTGACATCCCAACGCCCGCCGACGTATCAACCACGAACTTCCAGTTGTTCGACGCCTTCTGGTCCCTCGAGCAAGGCGACCGCGTCACCTTCGGTGGCGGCATCGACGACCACGAAGTCGTCTTCTGCCACCCCGACTGCAACGGCCTCTTCCTCTGGGTCCGGCCAATCGCCGACACGCCGTACCCAGACACCACCGCCGAACTCGGCGAGTGTCTCCTACTCTTCCCGGCCTACACCGTCCACGGCGACGACTCGCAACCGTTCGAACCCGCTCACGACATAACCAAGCACACTCCTGACGACGACACACCCCCGAACACCATCGGCACACTCACCGACGCCACCGTTCGCACCCCGGACGACCACGACCACCGAGTCTGCGAAATCGAGTGGAACGCCGACTTCTCCGGGCCAGAACCCGACCAACCCGACCAAGAACCGTTCAGCGACCCCGACGCCGTCATCGACAACGCGCCCGACTACGATGAGGAATATCTCGAATACGTACGACAACCCGACGGAGGGCCGCCCGCCCGCACCCAGTTCTATGTCGAACTGACGAACTACGGCACCGCGTACATCATCCCATTCGGTACCCGAGACCCCGTCGGCGGCGTCGACATCAGCACGAGCATCAGCGATTTCAGAAGCATCCTCGAAGAGCACATGAACCCCGAACTGCGAAAAGCCCACGAACAGAAAGGCAACGTCCCGAAACACCTCCTCGCTGCCGAGGAGTGGACCCCCGCCCACTTCGACGACTAATCTCGCCGCCCCCTTTTTGCTGGGGTAGCCTCGGCCAGTCTCCAGACAGTGTGTCCCGACCCGATTTGTGTCCTCTGAAGGGTGCGATGCCCGACGACATCCTGCCTCCCAAAGACGAATCGAGTCAAAAATTCCAAGCCTTCGACGCACTCTCAGAACTCGAAGAAGGCGACACTATCGCCTTCACACCTGAACTCGCAAGCCGGGACGTCGTCGAAATCACTCGCTCCCTCAACGTCATCATCGTCACTGTTGATGTGGCAACGAACCAGCTCGGGAAGCCCGTCCGCATTAGCCTGGCTGTTTCCTTCGAGGCGGCCGACGACCCCCGGCGAGCCTACGACTCCAGGTCGGAAATGGCGGCCCACATCAACAAGGAAGACGAAGATACGTCTCTCGGCACCATCGAAACCGTCACGCTCGTCGATGACGAGGACGGTGATACCGAGCGGGCCGTCCTCGAGTGGACGCCCCGCGACGATGTCCCGCTCCCCGCCGCCCCACCGGTGGCCGACGGCCCGATTGAAGAGCCCCAAGCCGTCCTTGACGACCACCGCGACGACAACGTCACCATCGAAACAACTGTCCGCGGCGACGAAACCGTCGCCGAGATGTTCCAACTCCAGCTCACGAACCACGGCACAGCGAAAGCCATGCCGTTTTCCTCGCACTACTCCGTCGGCGAAATCGATATTTCGATGGCCGACCGGAACCTCGAAGACCGCCTCAAAGATGTCATGAATCGCCGCGTCCGGCTCGCCCTCGAACAACAAGGCCGAGTCCCGATGTACCTCCTCGACGAAGACGACCACTAGCACCGCCCCCTTTTTGCTAGGTTAGCCTCCGCCAGTCCTCAGACAGTGTGTCTCACCCCGATTTATCGCTCCAGAGGGGTTGCGTAACTGCTACGAAAAATGGGCGTGAACGGTAGTGTTCGGTAGCAAACGCAACCCAAACACTTATTTTATATTAGGTATATACAGAGTATAATGGCTGAGTTCACATTCGAGGGTCGAGAAGCCCTTGAGAAAGAAGCGAAACCCGTAGGGGGCGGCGCACACGTCCTCGTGCCAAAAGCATGGCTTGGCGAGAAAGTCGCAGTCATCCGCCTCGAACCGCAAGAACCCGAAGAGGACGAGTAACACAACATGGCGTCCACACACCTCTCACTCCCGATTCGCCTCCCATTCGAGGAGCGAGAGCGATACGCTCGATTAGACACACTCACAACCAGCGTTGCAAATACGCTCATCGAGCGATACTGGACGCCTGAACACCTCACAGGGATTAACGAGAGTTCGTATCAAGCATGGAAATACTTTGACGAACACCAAGCGTTCGCAGACGTTGACCTGTACCTCCCGAGCAGGTACAAGCGGTGCGTGATGCAGAAAGTGGGCGAGACGCTTCGGAGCCACGCCGACAAACGCGAAGCGTTCCAATCCATCCAGTCCGTTCTTCCCGACCACAAGATTCGACGCATCGACACTCGGAGAATCAAGGAACGACTCTGGGACGATGAGGAATACCTCACATCTGGGTATGTTGACCTGCTCATCGACCAACTCAATTCGTACTACGACCGCTACGGATGCTTCCCTGAGTCGTATTTCGAGTTGCAGGAGTGCCCGACGTACTCGAAAGGCGTTCTTCCGTACTCCGCAGATGATGGCCCCACTTCGGGACAAGCCGTGAAATACGAGTACGATGAAGACACGCAGACGCTCACGGTCAAACTCAAGACGCCCGATACAGTCGAACCCGAGTCTCGTGGTGATTGGACGTGGACGGAACACGAACTGGAAGGATACGAAGCGTTCCACGAACTGCTTGAACACGGCAGTCTCTCCGCTCCTTCTCTCCATCCGACGCAGACGAAAACGGGGGATGATTACTACGAACTGTCGTTCCCCGTTGAGGTTGAACACGGAGAGAAACCAGATGACGTGGAAACTGTCTTAGCGATTGATGGTGGCCTCCGAAAGGACGCTACTGCGGTCGTTGTCAACGCGGATGGCGAGCAACTCTCAACCCCGTATTTCGTCCAGAACACGGAGCGAGAGCGGATGCGGAACCTTGCTCAGGAACGCAACCAACTCAACTCCCAACTCGCCTACCTACGCCGAGAAGGACGCGACCACACAGACTCGTTCACACACGTTCAGGCAGAGTATGAGCGTGTGAACAACAAGATTCGACACAAGCGAGAGCAGTCGGTTCACGACGTGGCGAATCAAGTTCTCGCGCTCGCTCTCGTGTACGATGTGGACGCGATTGTTCACGAAGACTTACGAACTCTGTCGCCGCCGCGTGGTGAAGGTCAACTATCGTGGGAACTCTCATCGTGGGCACGTCGGGAAATCATCTCAAAAATCGAGTATCGGGCGGAAATCGCCGGACTGCACGTGAAGCGAGTGCATCCAGAAAACACGTCTCGTTCCTGTCCCCGATGCGGTTCCACAGGACACACCACGAAGTCACCTGACCACTTCCACGAAATATGGCACGGCGGTCACTTCCGGTGTGACAACGCCCGCTGTGGCTTCCAAGCCGACCGTGACTACGTTGGCGCTGTCAACGTGGCGCGTGTGTTCTTCAGTGAATCGGCAACGCTGTCACACGATTTCACGTCTTCCTATACGGGAGACTTTGAAATCGTGCCAGCTAGCCGTTCCGCTGGCCCGCGTCTCGCGTTCGGTAACGCCCCCATAGCGTACATCGGACAGTCGGAGAAAGATGTGACTGCTGGTGGCGGGTCGTGCTTGATAGCGCCCGCTGTCACCCCGACAGAGACAATAAACAATAGTAGCAACCCTTCCACGTCAAGTCCAGCGACGTTTGGTGTGTCCCGTTTTGCACGAGTCACTACCAATTGCTACCGAAAATAGGAACGGTGAGATGTGCGAAGACACTCGAACTGCGACAGCCAGCACCGACGCCGACCGCTCGACGTTCGACCAACGCGTCGTCACCCTCGACTACGAAACGGTCTTCGACGCCGACGACTGCTGTGCCCACCCCGACTGCGAGACGAATCCCAAGCGAACCGATACGGCCCACGAGGTCCTACTGGGCGGCGACATCCGGGCGATGGGGTGCGACCTCGGCCGGGCGACGTTCTGTTCGGCGGCCTGCCTCGGCGATTTCACCGCGAACCTCCCGTGTCGCTTCCACGACCAAGCAAACGGCATGACCGGGGTTATCGACCCGATCCGCGACTTCGGGGACAATCAGCGGTAACAAGCCATTTCACCGACGAATTTTGACTGTCTCAAGATATTATATCTTGGTTTTCGGTGGTACAGCTGCTGCAATTGGGTGAATCTTGTATTAATAAATTTCAATATTCCTAGATTAATTTTAAGTAAATTTATTTACTTAGTAAGAATATGGTTGAAATATACCCGAATAGAAGACAAGTGCTGAAGAGTGTAGGAGGAACAGGGGCTGTGTTGGGTTCCAACTATCTGATAACTGGTAACGTCATTGCCGAAGACTCACATGACAGAAAAAGACGGCAATTGGGCGAAGTATTCAAAAGCACTGAAGACCGCCAAAAGAAGCATCAAGGGGGTGGAAACGTAGAAACTGAAAAGAAATACTACACGATACCGAGAAGTCAGTGGATACGCGTGGAAACGGCACAAACAGCTTGTAAACGACTCTCAAGAGAGATGTTGGAGCTTGAACCCTCAGGCCTTGTGACTGTGAGCGTTGTGAGTGAGTATAACCGGCCAAAGTCAGAAAAGAGACTGAATGTAGAGTATACAAGAATCAAACGGAAACTACGGGATGGCAGTGAGGAAACAATTGCAGAGCCTAGTGTCGATTATGAAGAGGTCGAAACAGAATCACCATATACTGTAAGTGGGGGCGTAGAAGATCAGGAGGGACAAGCCGAACGCAAATTGGAGGTTTCCGTAACCGAACAAACGTTGTACGAACAAAATTGCCAAACATCAACAATTGGCAATTATTATTATTCTCACTATTATGACCAATGTCCCGGTGGTGCGTCTGTTTCGACTGACAGCTCTGGCGGAACCAGTTGCGCTCCCGGGAACCACTCGCAAGGACATGTTATTGTCACAGCAGCACATATACCTGATACTGACGTAGGAGATAAAGTATACCAACCGAATGGTGACCTTCTTGGAGAAGTGATTAGTCGATCATATAGTGGTGATGGTGACCCATATCCTTCTGACGGCGTCGCAATTTTAATTGATGGTTCCAGGTGGTTCTATTACGGCTTGGCTTCTGACAGTGGAGACAATACCTATTGGCGAGATATAGATGGAACGCTGTCTTGGGACGCGATAAAAGACATGGAAGATAACGCTCTTGAGCAAATGGAGAAGCAAGGCAAACGGACTGGTCGGTGTGCTGGAAAGGTAACTGCAACATACAACCCAGGTTCAATTCGATACTTTACGACGGCTGCTAAGAATGCAAGCGGTGATTCTGGAGGCGTTCACTTCCATATCGATAATACAGGCGACACACTCGTGAGTGGCATACATAAAGGAGATGCAAATGGGGATGCTATGGCTCCATTTATCAAAGACCAATACGATGAGCTAGGACTAACGTTCTTCTAAGTTGACATCATTTTCACGATATCCATGGATGAACTAATTATTGCTGTTGTTTGACAAAATCGACAGCTACGGGCTTGTCTTTGTGAGAAAAAAAGTAGCCGGGATGGAGCCCGTTCGATGTATTGTACTCAACATCGGCCTCTGAGATAGTGGTCTTCAACGATTTCCAAGCATCTTCTTCTACCTCCCGAGTATATATCTTGCTAACTCGGAGGTCGGAGTCGTCTGTAGACTCCGATGAGCTATTCTCCCGCAGATCTTGTCGAATAGTTGCATCCAGAATTTTGCTCAGCAATTCGTTTTCTTTGACTGGCTCTGCATTACTGCTATATAGATCAACTCCCTCTGGTACCTCCGTAAACCAACCTGCGGCGATAAGATATGATGTCGATATTTTTTGCTGTCGCGTCCTTGGTGAGTCTGTATTCGTTGGAGACCTTTTTGTTTGAGTCTCCGTAGAGTTGTTCCCCGGATTGCCAACACAACCAGATAATATGAGCCCAAAACCACTGACGAGGATCATCCGTCTTTTCATACTTCAATTCTAATCTCACTGGAAATAAATTTACTCCCACAGTCCGCTTGCCAATATCTTGGCCGTAAATCACTTTCCCAACACACGCCTCTATCGATGTGTTCCATCCACGGTGCGTAGCAGCGTGATTTGTGTTCATAAATGGGTGGAACGATGAACGACATCCTCGAACTTCCGGCCGGCAAAGCACTCAAGATTGCAAGCAGCAGCGGCATCGACTACCTCGTCCAAGAGGCTGGACGACTCAAGGAACTGACTCCGTCGGGAACGAAACACATCTCGAGAGGCGGCATCCAGGCGCTCGCCGACCGAGCAACGTACATCGAGCACGTTCCCGTTGGCGCGGCCCACGACGCCGTCGCGACGGCCCAACCCGGCGCTCGCGTCAGTGCGGTCGCCGACGAGCGCCACGCGGCCCGAGCGCAGCGAGCGACGGCGCCCCAGCCCGGCAGTCGTGCCCCGCCGACCCGCGCCAGCCGTGACGACCTCGACGACGGCCCGCTCGTCGCCGCCGACAGCACCGACACCAGCTCCACCGAGCGAGACCGCCACACGCTCTCCCGGTGAGTCGCGACCCGATTTCTGTCCCAAAACCCCTGAGGTATCCACCAATGTCCATCGACAAGAACGGCAGTTCGACTCCGAGTACCGTCGCGGATGTCCGGCAAGGCACCCGCCAACCAACCATCGGCACGCACGCTCGCTCGAGAGCCAGACACCTCGCCGAAGAATTCGTCCTGATGGTTCGGGCTGCATCGGACCTCGCCATCGTCGTCGACGAAGGTTCGCATCGAACGCAGTACCGCCGCGTCATCTCGCCGAGTGGGCGTCGGAAGTGGGTCCGGGTTGCTGACGGCGATAGCCCGCATGGCATCAGCGGCACCTTCACCGCACCCGAAGCCGCCCACGACGCCGGCGACGACGTGACGCCGGTATGGGTCGACGCCATCGGGAAGAACCGTGTCATCGAGGAGCTGTTGGACGTCCTCGCCGCCGACGGTCATCCGCTTCGTGACGAACTCCCGGACATCGAGCGGACGGACACCGAGCCACCGACCGTCCGGGTCTGCCCGATTCAGGACGCTCCCGACCTCCCGGTGTCGCCGCAACGCGCCTTCGAGAACGTCGGCAGTCGCTTCGGCCAGTGATGCAGGTGCCAGCACTCCTCGCCGCCGTCGCCGTCCTCGGCACCGCACTCACCCTCTTCGGGAGTCTGGTGTACTTCGGGCTGCCGAGGCGGCCGCAGCGACCCTAGACAGGTGCGAACGCAAGCGAGATTTGTGTTCTCAAAGGGGTGAGTCAGACTCCCGATGACCGGGGCAGGCAGCAGCCGCGCTGTCGACACCGACGCAAGGGGTGGCTCACAGAGGAGACGAGAAATCGCTATGAGCTCCAAGCAAGCCAACTCCGAAATCGCCGAATCGACATCGAATACCAAGCAAGTGGCCAGTCTCGACGCCGAGCCGCTCGTCCTGCCGGAGTCGGAGGGCGACCAGGTCGCCTGTCGCGAAGCCGCTGAAGCCGCCCACGGCCGCCAACGCGGTCGGACGCGAGGGCGGACGGCTGGCCCGAAACAGGCGCTCGGACGGTAAGGAGCTCGCCGCAGTCGGCCTCACAGCGCCGGCCACCGCCGAGATTTGTGTTGCCCAAGGGGTGAGACAGATTCGAAAAGGGCAAGCAGGCCCGACGACGGTCGTCTCGCCTCATACCCATCGGACGTTCGGGTAGCAACGTCCCGGTCGCATCGCCCGTAGCGATGCATCCAACCAACTAATTATGTCCGTAGAAACCGCCGCAGAAAGCCTCGCAGCAAGCATCGACGCCGAAACCGACATCTCCCCCGACGCAGACGCCCTCGAGGAAGACCTCGAGCGAAACGTCAACGAATTCGGTATCCCCGAAGACGAAGCCGTCCGCTCGGTCATCGGCAACCTCCCGGTCGGCAACGCCGACGCCATCAAACGGAACTACTTCGGGTCCAGTGGCAACGGCGACAGTCCCGACGGGAGCGAACACGGCCTCGTCCCCATCGCCGAGGTCCCGAGCATCGGCGACGAAGAGTGGGTCGACGTGCGCGGGAAAATCGTCCAGATGTGGGAGGCTTCCCACGACAGCATCGCCGCGAAGTTCCTCATCGCCGACGACACCGATGAGACGCTCGCGGTGACCGTGTGGCAGAAATCCATGGATAACAACGACTGGGACAGCTTCTCCGAAGGCGATGTCCTCCGATTCGACAACGTCGTCACCGAGGAGTACGACGGCAAATACTCCATCAAGGTGAACTCGGACTCGGCGGTCGCCCCGGTCGAAGACGCCGACTTCGACCCCGACGCCAACCGCGAACTCGAGTTCTCCGCGCAGTTCGTCGGCTACTACGACGGCTCCGGCCTCATCAAGCGGTGTCCCGAAGAGGACTGTAGCCGCGTCCTCGACAACGCCCAGTGCGAGGAACACGGCCAGATGGACGAACACGAGTGGGACCTCCGTATCAAGGCCGTCATCGACGACGGCACGATGGCCGCCGAACTCATCCTCGACCAGGAGCAAGTCGAAGCGCTCACCGGAATGGACATGACGGCGGCTCAGGAAATCGCTCGCGACACCCTCGACCGTGAGAACGTCATCGAGGAACTGTCGAGCCGCCTGATGGGCAAGACGCTCGAAGGCCAAGCCACCAAGATGGACTCCCGACTCGTCGCCAACGATGTCGCCGTCGCCGAGGACGCCCCCGACGCCGGCGATGTCCTTCAGGACGTCCGAGCGCAGGCCTAACGGAGGCCCGCTCGCGGCTCCGCCCGTGATTTGTGTTCGCGGGAGGCGTGAGCTATCCAGAGACATGAGATAGACACGTCAACGTCAGTCTCGTCGAAACACGCACAACCAGCCTCGGCCGTGGTGAGGTGAGCGACCACGAACCCGGTCGCGATGCCCGGTAGCATCGCATCAACTCAACACCGATGATAGACAACAACATGCAGCCCGCCCGTCGAGCGTTCGCAACCGAACTGAACAGTGCCACAGACCAAGTGCAAGCCGACGAAGAGCGAGCTCCCATCTTCTCGCTGCTTCCGACCGGCGCGAAGGCGAACCGCGTGTTCGTCGTCGGGACGCTCACCGAAGTCGAAGACACGAGCAACGACCCCAACAGCGAGTACCTCCGAGCCCGCGTCGTCGACTCGACGGGGACGTTCTTCGCCTACGCCGGACAGTACCAGCCCGAGGCGGCGAACTTCCTGCGAGAGGCGGACACGCCGATGTACGTCGCGATGAAAGCGAAGGTGAAGACGTACGAAACCGACGACGGCGAGGTCAACGTCTCGCTGCGCCCGGAGGAAATCGCGGAAGTCACCGGCGAGGACCGCGACCGCTGGGTCATCGAGACGGCCCAACGGACGCTCTCGCGCATCGACGCCTACGCCAACGGCGACACCGTCGACGGGTCGGACGCCTCCCTCTACCGATACGGCGACGACCTCGACGCGTACCGTCAATCGGCCATCGAAGCGCTCGAAGAGGTCCACGGCGCCCAAGTCGAGGCCGAGAAGGCAGCGGTCGAAGACAGCGAGGAAGCCGAGGTGAGTGCCTAAGGCGAGGCCACTCACCGCAATCGCCCGTCGGGGGCACTGGCCGACGAGGCGTCTCCCCCATCGCGTCTCGTCGGTCTCTCAACGCGGGTAGCAGGCACGACTCAGGCGTGCCGCTATCGGCGGCCCCCAACGGCGATTCCCGTCTCCTCTCTACCACCCCCCTGCCTTCGGACACCGCTCGTCTCACCCCCTCGCGAGCCGTGTCGAAAAGAAAGGTCGCTGTCGGCGTTTTTTCATCGCCGGCGCGGCCTTTCTTTTTGCTACGTTAACTCGGCCCGTTTCTCTGTGGGACATCAGTGTGTTCGCCACCGATTCGCCACCTCCCACCCGCCTCCAAGTTCCGGGCGGCTCAAACGGCGAGCCGCCGGGCTTTCTCCACCGCCGATGCCGAGTCCCCCCGACAGCTTGCCAGCTGGTGGGTTCTCGCAACGATCTCAACGCGGCCGGCTGGTGGGATAGCAAGTGGACAAGCCAGTCCGACGATGGAGGGAAAAACAGGAGGGTCATCGAACGGGCGGGACCAGAAGCCAGAATGGGGACAGTCTCGTGAGGGGTAGCCCTGCCGGCGGCGGCAGCGGCACGCCCCGCCGTCGTGTGGGACCGACCGGCGGTCGCGGTGGGCGGTCGCAGGCGAGCGGCAGTCGCGGAGCGCACCGGACGGAGCGGAGGGGAGCGCAGAGCGCGGTCGAGCGCACCCAAAACGGCTGAAACGGACAGCTATTCGCGGTCAGTACAGAGGTCACAAGTATCGAAAACGGTCCGGTAAGGCGTATTCAGACGATTCCAGCGAACCAGAGGGCGGTATAGGTCAACGCCAGAACTGACAGAACAATACTGATTGTCCCGAGAATACGCCCCTGTTCTTCGGTCATAGTATAGAGAGGAACTGGAAAGTAATCGTTCTTCGGGGATGATAAATTCGCAGGTATAGTGTGCAGTAGCTCCACGAGAATAAGTATTCAAAAGAGGATTTCAACAGGGTCGGTAGAGTAGGTAACAAACAGCGGTGAATTAGTTTGCTTGTCTATCGTGGTTTCTTTGAAATCTTGGGTACATCCAAATCCAGATGGCCATCAGAAACACACAGCTGAATAGCCAGACAGGGTCAGTAAATTTGTCACGAAGAAACACAGAGGGCGTACGTCCGAGCAAAACTGCCGCAAGAGTTCCAACAGCTATGAGACCTATCACAGATAAACTAATGAAAATAATCGTGTCGCGTCTAAATGACCGCTTCATACTTTGTGGTTAGTCTCTACGACTATACCCTTTCGGTACTTCCGCACCTCTATTGACCGACTCTCCTGGCGTAGTTTGTCTGCAATCGTCCGTGATCGATTTAGTCTACAACTCGTCCAGTGCAGACCGCATGTGGCCCGCATGAAGTACAATAATTCCCAGTAATCAGTACAGATGAACGCTTTTTCGATTGAGTGGTCACCTCAGTCGCTGTGAGAAGCGTCTTCAATCTTCATGTATCATGTCCATCCGCACAATCTCTTGTTCGTAGCTAATATATCGCGTTGGGAGGTCGTCTATTGCGTCTTTGCCGGCGTCAGAAGCATGTTTTCTCGCAGAGCCAGTCTCAGCAGCTTTCGGGACGAGTTCTCGCGCAAATTCGTTAGCCTGCACCTGTTCGTGGCTGTACTCGGTGATTTCCCATTCCTCACGGTCGGCAGAGGTGATGGCCGCATACACATACCAATCATTCCTCGATTGACCGTACGGGTTGACACAGCCGGCGGTGGCCAATCCGCCGAGGGTGACGGAGAGACAACGCAAGGCCTTCCGCCGGAAGATGGGGGACATATACAGGATATAACACAATTTCCACAAGTGCTTTGTGGGAATCAACATCCGTTGCAGCTATCAATCTCCACAACGAACTCTCCGGTTAGTAAGCACCTCAATTGACCGATTCCCACCAGCTGTCGCCCTCCATTTATCCCCCGAGACGGGCGAGTATGCCCGAGCAATCCAGTCGCCGACGGCCCGCTCGCTTGACGAAACGCCGCCCACTGCTCGCTCGACTCCGCCACCGACTCAGCACACAGTACCTCCAGCCGACGACGTCGACGCACACCGAACCCCTCCTCTGTGTGCTTGCGGCAGCGCTCATCGGCATCACGACCGTCCTGGTGTTCGTCGCCGGGACGACCGGCCACCAGCTCGTCGCCGAGACCGCCCGCGTGACGGCGACCTCAGCCGCCGTCAGCCTCACACTCCACGCCCTCGGCCGTCTCACCGGTCGCCTAGTCGTTCGAATCCAGCAGTACCGACGGCAGCCCCCGCTCGCTCGCTAATCCTATCCGCGTCCAACCACATTTCTCTCGAGTGACGGGTGAGATGAACGAGTGTTACTGTTCGCGAACGGGAACATCGACCGAGAACGGCGCCATCGACGCCGACCTCCCGTGGGGGCCCGACGACACCGTCTTGGTCGTCTTCGGGAGTCGAACCATTGCGTCCCTCGGTGGTTCGCTCCGCCAGCAGGCGAAAGCGACGATCCTCCAGCTTGGACTTCAAGGTTTTCCGCGCCCGGACTACATCCTCTCCGGCGGTGCCGAAGGGGCGGATGCCGTCGCCGAAGCTATCGCCCTCGAGTTAGAGTGTCCGATGGTCGTCTTCGCAGTCGGGTCGGTCGCTGAACGGACAGCGTTCCGCGCCAACCTCGCAGACCAGCCCTTCGAGACCCACGTCGTCGCGAGCTACGGCGACGGAGACGAGCCGCGCAGTGGGAACGGCGCATATCTCTGGCGCAACTGCTTGATGGCCGCCCACGCAACCGCCGGTATTGGCCTCTGGGACGGCGACTCATCGGGAACGCGACGGATGATTTTTGAGCTATTGATCCGGATTTGAATTGAGAGTCCTGAGCCCGTGGCCCTCGATCACCGCCTGTCGCCAGCGCGTAATCACGCCCCGGGTAACGATTTGCGGTTGGGTCACGCCGCTGAGAAACGACGGCTCAGCGTGCCCAGCGTCCGGTGGTGGATGGAAATGTGCGTTCGGAGCCCCGTCCTTCGGGTGATTGTCGAACCGGAAATCAACGCCATCAGGCTCTGTATAGTGGTAGCGGTACGCGCCGCGTTTCCACCACGTAATCTCCAAACGGCCCGGCGCGTCCACTCCCGCCGAGAATTCGACGACGAGTTCGGTCGGGTTCACCGGGTCGTCGAACGTCGCGGATTCGACGAGCGGTTCCTCGCTCAAGAGGAGGTCACGAATCTGCTGGAGGCTCGGGAAATCGAGTGGGCCAATCGGCCCGGAGATGTCGTCCGCCATCGACTTACTGCGTCGCCGCACCGAGGTCCCGAGCACGACCGTAATTGATGGCGGCTTGGGCGATATGTAGGTTCCGTTCGACGGTCTGCCATTCGGATACTGCCTCCCACGCACCGTCAGGAGCGTTGTTCTCCAATGATGTCGCGAGGTCTTCCGGTGAGGCGGCGTCGTATTCGGTTTCGAACTCGTTGATGCGGCGTTTCATCCCTTGGACGCTCTCGATTAATTCGTCTCGCGTGTGTTCTGTCGCCAGCGTCCGAATCCGACGGTAGAGGAGCGTATCTTCGTTCCGGGCATACGTCGTCGCCCCCGCCTCTTCTGTCGCGGTTGCTGTGCCGACTTCGACGAGCGATTTGAGATGCTTTCGAGCGGTCGGCTCACTCACGAGTGCCTCGTCAGCGATTTCACTCGCTGTCTTCGGTGTCGTCGTCTGTTCGACGACCTGTTGGACGCGTTCGAGCGCGGTGGTCGAACTCTTCCAGTCGTCGCGTGCCTCGGCAATCGCCCCGTGATTGCCGCTCGGTTCCCCGGAGTCAGTACCCATACACGACTATTCCTCCTCGGAGATAAAATATCTTTTCCATAGAAATATTGTTTACTCAGAAAACTGCCTAACAATCGATTCTTGACTTCGCTATACTCTGCGAAGGAGTTCAATAATTATTGCCACCATCCAGTGGCCGAATAATATAACCGATTCACCCTGAATAACTGGAACACGATGCCCTCCAGCAGGTTCTCTCACTCGCTTTCTCGTCGGTCGTTATTGGCACTCGGTGGCACCTGTACAGCCGTTGGCGGCCTCGCTGGATACGGCTTTGGCGCCGGGGTTTTGCGGGATGATTCGTGTACGACAACCCCGCTCGACAGTTCGCCACTTGACTGGCCTTTGCCGAACTACGATGGGGCGAATACGCGGACGGCCCCACCGCAGAGTGCGCCGACGCCACCGTTGACCGAACGGTGGGCCATCTCCCCGAATGCCTCGAGCGCAACCGAACTGATCGTGACCAATGGCTCTGTTTTCGTCCCGGGAGCGGCTGGCTCACAGCTGCTTGAGTCGTACAACGTACTCACCGGAAAGCACGAATGGACGCGTCGCGGGTTACCTCATCCACGAGACCTTACACTGTTGTCCGGCGGTGACTTCCTGTTCATTCCACAGGCCTCTGGAGAAGATGGCGTCGTCTCGAGAGCCGTCGCAACATCGGATGGAAGCCCTCGCTGGAGCACTGACATGCACGCGACTCCCGTCGATGCCGCCCTTGCGGCAGGGCACCTATGTCTCCCCAAGGGGTCCGACATGCTCGGCTTCGATGCCGCGACGGGTGAAGCGTGTTGGCAACAGACGTTCGGTGGATTACCTCGCGTCAGGGCAGCGACTGCCGGCGAACTCCTCGTCACGAACGCCACCGGAACGGACGGTGAACTCACGGTCTTAGATGCTGAAACTGGCCAAGTGACCCAGAGTGCGAACGTCTCCTCACACTTCCATCCGGATGACGACATCAACGATGGACTTCGGAATCGCATCGTTATCGGTGACGAGCGATGGTTCGTGCACACCTTCAGTGGACGGTTACTCGCGCTTACTGTCGAGTCCGGAGCCATCGATTGGGTGGAACAATCGAGCCAGCCTAACGTCATCGAAGAGGACGGGAACGTGTACGCCCCTGCCCAGTTGAGTCCGGTGGCGATTTCAGGGGAGACGCTACTCGTGTTTGAGGAGTTCGTGACCGACGACCCGGATGTACTCTATGCACTCGACGCGACGACTGGCGAGACGAAGTGGACCGTGGAGGATGCGGCGAAAAGCCTCCAGCCACCTGCTGTCGCTGGCAACACGGTGTTCGTCCCGATGGGCGGAAAGCTCCACCTCGTCGACCTCGTCGAGGGTGACCGCACTGATACGTACGATGTTGCGGGCCGGCCCACCTCTGTCGCTCTTGCCGGGGGGTTCTGTGTCGTGAGCACGACCGAGGAACTACTTGCGTTCGAAAGCGCGTGAGTGTGTCCGCTGGCGCTGTCGAATTCCCGATCACTACTGGTGCGTATTGACCGGAGAGTTCGTTGTGGAGATTGATAGCTGCAACGGATGTTGGTTCCCACAAAACACTTGTGGAAATTGTATTATATCCTGAATATGTGCCCCCTCTCCCGACGGAAGACCTTGGGTCGTCTCTCCGTCACCCTCTGCGGATTGGCCACCGCCGGGTGTGTCAACCCGTACGGTCAATCGAGGAATGATTGGTATGTGTATGCGGCCCTCGACTCTGGCGACCATGAAGAATGGAAAATCACCGAGTATAGCCACGAACAGGTGCAGGCTAACGACTTTGCCCGAGAGCTCGTTCCGAAAGCTGCTGAGATTGGCTCTGCGAGAAAACGTGCTCCTGATGCCGGCAAAGACGCGATAGACAACCTCCCAACGCGATATATCAGCTACGAACAAGAACTTGTACGGATGGAGATGATACATGAAGATTGAAGATGTTTCTCACAGCGGCTGAGGAGACTACTCAATCGAAAAAGCGTTCATCTGTACTGACCGCTGAGGGATGTTAACAGCTACTGTTGCATTGAAGACGTGAGCGTGTGAGACTCCCATATTCGGTTTCGGCTCCACATGGAATGACTTCGGCCAAACGTTTTCCTTGGGAGGGATTGGGTAAACTGTATGGACCGAAGGAGCGTTCTCGGTGCAACTGCGGCAATCTTCGGGGTTGGCGGGGCCGCTTACTTCGCTCTCGAAAATAATCCTCCAACTCCGGGGCCGTTAGAGAGTATCACAATTCGGTCGTTCAGTCCACGCGAGACCGAGCTTCACGAGGAAGACGCTCCCATAATCAGAATTGGTGAAGAGAATATGGTCTCCGTATCTGGATGTTTCTATGTCCCTGATGGTGACTATCAGGCTGAAGTCGCTCACGTATCATTCGATGAGGTCGAAAATCGAATAGCAATCACAATCCGGCCACACAAACCGATTCCGTCGTATTTCGATATAGAATCAGACCGAGTGGATGCGTTCTTCGGGAACGGATACGAGGTCACCGCGGTTTTCTCGGAGATACCGACTTCAATCGTCGTACGCGAAACCGACTCGATGAATCAAACCCGGACCAGTTCAGTGTCTACCTAGTCTCCGGCTCAATGAGTAGCTATGATATGGATGCCAATGTCTGGGTGTTATAAAACGTAAGGAGAATACCCGCGCCTTCAGGCGCGGGATGAATCCGACACCCCCTCCACAATCCACCGCCGATGGCAGGGCCGGATATTCCACGCTCTCAGCCACACCTTTACAAGGAATGCGAGTATAAGTGATTATACAGGCGTTCAGGATGCTGGAAGTCCACCGCACTCACCGAGCGAAAATCCTCAACCACAGTCAAGTGGCTGAGATGCTCGACCAGCACGGGTGGTCGGCCAGCAAACTCTGGAACGTCGCCAACTATCACTCCCGAGAAGTCTGGGAGGAAACCGGAGAGATTCCCGATCACGGAGACCTCAAAGACGAGTTGAAGACCCACAACAAGTACAAGGGATTGCACTCGCAGTCCAGTCAGCGCGTTCTGGAGGAACTCGCTGAAGCCTTCAACTCGTGGTACGGTAAGAGGAAGTCTGACAATCGAGCGAATCCGCCCGGCTACCGCAAGAAAAACTACTACGACTCAGAAGGCCATCGGGTCCACGAAGAACACCCGCGTAGCACTGTGACGTGGAAGCAAAACGGCATCCGCCACGACACCAACAACGGGCGAGTGCGCCTCTCGAAAGGGGCGAACCACAAGGAACACCCGAAAGCATGGGAATACATCCTCGTCGAATACGAAACTCGACCCGGCGTCACAGTCGAGAACCTGCAACAGGCCAGAGCTGTCTACGACAAGGCAAAGGGACGATGGGAACTGCACCTCGTCTGTAAAGACGAGATCGAGACGCCCACCGCTCCCGGCAACGAGACGGCGGGTGTTGACCTCGGCATCTGCAACTTCGCCGCCGTCGCATACAGCACCGAGGAAGCCGACCTGTACCCCGGCAACCGCCTGAAGCAAGACGGGTACTACTTCCCGAAAGAAATCGCCAAATGCGACGACTCGGGTGGTGAACGAGCAACTCGACTGCACCACAAGTGGTCGGAGCGGCGCACCCACTTCTTCCACTCCTTAGCGAAACACATCGTTGAACGATGTATCAAGAACGACGTTGGTCGCATCAACGTCGGGAAACTCGCTGGTGTCCGCGAGGACGACAACGGCGAGTCGAAGAACTGGGGCAAGCACGGAAACCTCGACCTGCACGGGTGGGCGTTCGACAGGTTCTCGAACATCCTCGAATACAAGGCGAAAGTCGAGGGTATCGAAGTCGTAGAAGTGGATGAGCGCGACACGAGCAAGACGTGTTGTGTGTGCGGTAGAGAAGACGATAGTCAGCGTGTCGAACGTGGCCTCTACGTTTGTGAGACGTGTGATGCGGCGTTCAACGCTGACGTGAACGGTGCGGAGAACATCCGTCTCGACATCAACGACGAAAGTAACTCCGAGTCTGCGCCCGGTTTGGGTGAGGATAGGAGTACCGGCTGGTTGGCACAGCCCGGAGTCTACCTGTATGACCTCTCCCGAGGATTCCAACCTCGACGAGAGGTGGTGGACTGCAAACCCTAATATCCCAAACGCGGTCGGGATTCCACCGCCTTCAGGCGGAGGAGAATGTCAATCAGCGAATAAGAGTCGCGCTGTCCCCAGAGTGATACAGCAAACCGACTTCCTCGCCCAATTTCGCTTGGTTGAAATCGTCACGGTCGACTTGTGGCGTTGAACAGTTAGCGTTCGGGCAGTGGTGACTCAGTGCGAAGACGACTTCGTCGAACTCTTGTTGAAGTGCTCGATACGCAGACGCAGAAACTGTTATCGGCGGTTCGGCAGGGAAATGTTCGCGGTAGTCCGAATTAAACTGGCGGTCTGGTGGTCCATCTGCATCGATGTACTCTCTAAAAATGTCGGTATGACCGACGACAGTGCTATCATCCGTCTGGTAACCGATTACGAGTCGTCCATTGACTGTTCCGTACCGTGCGAGGCTCCGAGCGGTGGCATATCCGACTCCGAAAACACCAGTAATTCCTCCAACGGCAGCTAACACCGTCCGCCGCGAGACCGATACTGCGTCTTTCGTCGACTCCGATTGATTGTCGCTCATACCGTTGTAGAATAGAAATCCGTGGTGTAGGTGTCGTCATACAGCGTAATCCCGACTCCGTCCGAATCCTCTTCTTGTGCCGTCGGCTCAGTCGGTTCGTCGAACATCACTACCACGTCGTAGGAAAGTGACGGATTGACGCGAAGCGTGTACGACCCCGGCTCGGTGATTACGTTGGGATAGTATTTGCACTCGGAGTCACGTCCGGTATCTGATTCCCGTCCCAGCTCGGCCCGTTCGTCAACGAGGAGTTGATTGTCGCCTGTTGTCCGCTCTAGTTCGATATCGTATTCGACGTGGTTGTCCGTCTCGTTGCAGATGTAGAGGTCGGGGCTGTTCGGTTCCTCGCCCGTGACACTATCGAGACTGCAGCCCGCCGATACCGCAACGAGGCTCGGAGCAAGCCAAAGCACATCCCTGCGCGACTTCATTGGGGCTCTTTGAGAGACGCTTTGATTAAAACTACTGGACGAGACGGTCTGTATTAACGCTCAAAACGGCCTGCGTGTCCCATCATATATCGAGTTCACCAGTGGAGACTGACACGGAACTATGACACTCAACCGTCGAGCAACGATAGACTCCCTCAACATTCCATGAAACAGGCTACATTCGTACCGGAGCATTACGACGACGCTCGTGGAGTGGAATCCTGACACTGCGTGAGTTACTCCGCCGTGGACATCACCCTACCTACCGAGATTCTGAACCCGATTCACCCAGCGAACACCATCACATCCTCATTGAACACGGGAACCTCGCAGGTGTGTTCGTTCGACCCATCGCTGACGGTCGCCGTGACTGTTCGTGGGGTTGCCTCCCGGAGTGTTTGAAACGTGAAGCTCGGTGACGAGCCGACGGACCCATCACGGTTTGCAAAAATCACCCGCTCGATAACTACTGCCTCTCTCCCGTCAATTTCTGCACAGCAGCCAGCACCGCCAACGTTCTCGAGGTCATCGAGTTGCGCGTGGACGGGTTCCAATGCCGCCCGTCCAGCCGCGTAGGGGCATTCGATGTCGAGGTCGTAGATTTCGTCGGGGTCGACGTCTTCCGTCACGTCGCGCGGGTCGGCCAAGCCCCGATTGGGCTCGTCGTGCCACTCGTCGGGGACGTGATTCTCGGGGTCGGGGTCGGTGCTCACAAGTGAGGAACAGCCAGCAAGAGTGGCCATGCTGGCCGCCAAGACAGCTCGCCTGGAGGGCATGCCACCCACTATCTCACGAATGGTTGAAATGTCTTTGTCAGAGCTATGTGGTCACCGCCAACTCGACTAACAGCAGCAGCCACCCCCACAGGACGATGCCAGTCAGCACGACCAACACTCGCGTCTGAAGCGATGCACGAGACTCGACTGCATCGGAATTGTCGTCGGTGGCGAACCGAGACCCGGAGCGGAAGAGCAGTTCGTTCAGCGGGCTTGCCGCCCTCATTTGTCGCCCCCAGCCAGCTACGAGTATCCACACCCCCGAAACCAGGATTGTGAGCGCGAAAATGACATTCCCAAACACGAGTCCCACAGCCTCAGCTCCGACATACAGCGCAGCGAGACAGACTCCCGGAACGACGAGGCCAAACAGCGGAATCTCCAGCGGGACACGTTGGACAGATTGGGTTGCCATCGAATCGCCTCAAGATATATTTCTATTGCAAATTGAAAATATTATCCCCTACTCTATTGGATTGCGCTGAGCGTCCACGCTACTCGCTGTTGGGGGTGGTTGTTCATTCCAGCGTCCGCAGAAACATCCCGACAATGTGATCTTGGTACGAAATATAGGTGGTTGGAAGGTCGCTGATGGCGTCGCGTCCGGCGTCGCCTGCTCGCCTTTCAGCAGAGCCACCGTTTCGGACTGCTTCGGGGACGAGTTCTCGTGCGAACTCGTTCGCTTGCACCTGTTCATCTCGATACGACGTGATTTCATCTTCCTCAGGTTGGTCGTCGACGACCCGGGCGAGCACGTAGACCGTCTCTGATTCGCCGAGGATTTCTGAACATCCGCCAGCACCGACCATCGCCAAAAGGACTACTCGTCGTTTCAGTTCCATAGCGATTCACCTGCGGCGTGGTGAGCTAGTCGTGAGGGTTGGCAGAAAGATTTTATCGTTCGTTTGGCGATGGAACGTATGCCCTCCAGACGCACCGTAGTCGCCGGTGGGGCGGCACTGATAGCTGGCTGTCTTTCCTCGGAGCCGGATGACCCGAACCCAGAGAACCACGTTCCCGACGAGTGGCACGACGAGCCCAAGCAGGCGCTTGCGGATCCGATCGTGCGAACGGCCAAGCGAGACAGCAACTTGGAAGATGAGTGTCCGTATGCCGTCGCCGACGTCATTTCCGAGTTACTCCGGACACGACTCGAAGACCCCAAAAACACCCACGTTAGTGGTGGTGCTGTTGAAAGTGGTCTTGCGGAACCTGGCATCGTCGTCTATCGACGACTCAGCATCAGTCGTGATGGGAACGTGGTTTCGTCGCCGAATATTTCGTTTCAAGCGATTCGAGAGGCACTCCCGGAGTACGTGCTCATGACGGTGGCATCGGATTACGCCGAACACACGTGCCGATACGCTGTGTTTGTTCGCGATTTAGAGATACACGAGGCGTGACGAGCGTCTAGGTCCTCGGGTTCGTCATTAGAGCTGAATTTCAGATAGAAGAACTGGCGTGATTTTGACGGTATGTCCGGACTTCGATTGCTTGACGACCTGCATACAGTTCACTGCCATCCATCAATTTCTGATGTCGAGTTTCGATTGCGACGGTACCGATTCCACGCCAACAACGCAAGCAGGAGTGCCGGAGCAATACCTAAAACCCCGAGCACTGCTGACTCAGCGCCCCTCCGGAGTTGTCTAACGATTCCACTCCCTCCGTTCGCGATACTTCTCGCATGAAGTGTTGTCGGCTCCCATCTTCCTGTTAGGATATACACCCGCTCTGTGCCGATAACTGGCAGTGCCCTAGCGCGAAACTCCGGATGAAAGACCCAGCGCTCTCGGCGACGAGTCGGATTGACCGCATACAATTTCTCTCCGGCGACAAACAGGCTATCGGACCCCGCAGCCACGTACAAATTGCTCCCATCTTGCGGTGTGTACCGCCATTCCTCCTCTCCCGTCTGCGCATCGACACCGTAGACGAAATTATCAACGACCTCTGCCGTCCCGATATAAGCCACGCCACCCAGTATCACTGGGGCGTCAGTACTCAATTGCTCAGGTGGGGTGAACTGCCACTGCTGGTCACCCGAATCATCGAGCGCGATGATAGCCTCGTCGTCCTGTTGCAGGTAAATCCAGTTCTCGTGAACTGTTAGCGGAACTTCCGTACCGACATCGTCGTTGTGCCACCGCTGGTCACCGGTTTCGGCGTCAAGCGAGTACACGTCGTTCTTCCCTGCAACATAGAGTCGTCCGTTCGAGACGGCCTGTGTGTAAATCTCACCACCGACCTCAAAGGTCCACTGCTCGTCACCACTTTCCGCATCAAGTGCGTACAGGTTTCCATCATCGGTCCCGGCATAGACAACGCCGTCGGCGACAGTAGGGGTTGAGCGAACCCGTTCAATTTCGAAGTGCCACTGCTCTTCGCCGCTCTCACTATCAACTGCGTACAGGCCGTTCATTCCACCGACATAGACGAACTCTGACGATTCGGTCGCTGGCGACGTAATGAACTCCTCTGGGGTGAATCGCCAGCGTTCGCTACCGGTGTCAACATCGAGAGCATAGAGTTCACTAGTGGAATCAGCCCCCTGCCTGCTCACGCCGTACACCAACTCGCTGCCAACGCTGGGCACGGTTGTGAACTCGATATCGTCCTCGAAGCTCCACGAGTTGGTGGTGTCACCATCCGACGAGAGCCCGACCGAACGCTGCTGTCCCGCTGTGGAGGCAACTGTCGCCCCAAGGACGAACTGTCGTCGAGTGACCGCGGGCATGAAAATTCAGGGACGTGTTACCTAATTTAATGTTTGGGTCGAAACCGTGCTATGTATTTGAGGCCGCCGGAGTGTGCCCGAGCAACAGCTAGTGCTCGCTTCCAACGCGTAGAGACGTTCGATGTCGGGGTCGTGGATTACATCAGGACTCTTCACCGGGGTTCAATAATTGGTCAGTCTCATCTCACTCGCGACCCGTCCCAGAAATGGGCGTGACGTCTTCACCAGATTAGTTCTCGAATCGTCTTCGCGCCCCCGCCGATGAGGGTGATACCCACCGTGGTGAAGCCCAGAAGGTAGAGCAAATAATGGTCGTAGTGTCCACCACAGGAGTTGTGATACTCGAGCGTCCATCGCTCTGTGAAATGGACGCCTGGACTGTTGGAAACCGCACAGGACGTGGCCTCGAAGATCGAGGCGCTCCCCCACGCTGCATAGAGAAAGAAGAGACCAACCCCGAGCGCAACAGCCCCGAAGAGTCCGTTCCACTTCATGCTGGGTGCCATCCTTCGAGAATGGAAATACCTTAGGGGCGATTTCTACGGTGTCGCGTGTCTAGCTATCGTCTGAGACAGAGCAGACACTGGGATGGTGCGCTCACTAACCGGTTACTGGCCAGCATCGAACGTGACTGATTCGTTGCTCTGGAAGTCGTACCGAACGTACAGGGTCGGCTCTTGCGTACTTGGGGTAAACGTGGTTTGGCCACTCGCAAGCGTCGACCCCGGGTCTCCAGCAGTCTCCTCATGGACAAGGATAGAGACACGGTATTCCTTTCCTGTGATCGCGTTTGGGAGGATGACGCTTTTTTCTGGGATGGCATAATACTGTGTTCTGAACATCGGCGTCTGCTGGTTGTCAGGCTTCTCTGAGGACTCTGCCGCCATAGTGAAGTAGATGGGCTCAGCAGCGAAGTTGACGAGTTCGAGACTCCCTTCAGGGCCCTCATCTAGCGTGGTGCAGCCGGCAGTGACTAAACTTCCAATACTCACTGCTACGCCCCTGAGAGCGTCACGGCGCGACGTGGACGGCATGTTCGACACTCAACACTTATTTCATAAATCGTTTTGGGAGAAAATATTCTCTATCAAACGGTTCGGCCGACGGGCCATACGTCGTATGCTGTTACAAATGACGCCCTCGCCGAGTGACCCTATGGGGGTTGACCCGGGACTCGCGCTGGAAATTTAAATGCAATGCGAGGCATTGTGTACACAGAGTGACCGAAACCCCCGATCACTGCCCTGATGCTGGGTACGATTCCCACGAGCACACACTCCGCTCCACTGACGTGAATGAGCTGATGCAGAGCACCGCCGAAAAAGACCGCCGTGACAATAAGTTCAACAACAATATCTCGGGTCCGGGTGCGGGTGGTCGCTGGGATCCCGAAACAGAACTCGACTTAACACCGGATGACACGCTTGGACTGGCGAGCGGAGTTGGCCTAAACGCCGGGCCAGATGGAACGATTACGCTTGCCGAGCTCAAACGACGGGCTCGCAAGAAGCGGGAGTCTTCGTATGCTGCCGGCTGCCGCGAGGAATACGAACGTGCTCGTCAAGAGGCACAGAATGGGACCGATATTGAGGACATCGAACCCGTTGATGCAACAGATCTCTGACTCGGGTGTGTGCTTTCTTGAGTCGCCGTTGGGTTCTGTTTGGTGTCATTCTCGCCATGAGCACGTTCGGAATCGACAGCTCCTACCTTAACCAACGTTACCAGGAATTTCTCCACCCAGTGTTGGTTAACACCAATAAAGGAGTGTTTCGGAAGCAATCTCAACGCGGAATATACCCGAAACTGCCAAAGAATTTTATGTTGGGTGTTTGGTTAAAACCGCATGGAGGAGCCGAACCGGGCGTACGAGGCCATTGTTGGCGAGCCGATTCAGATTCATGGGGGAGACGGCGCGTATTGCCAACGCTGCATGGAGGATGACGTGAGGTTGAGTGATGGAGATTAACCAGAGTACAACACTCCTGAAATCACCGAGAAGGAGCCGGTTTGCGTGACCGTCTGGCGCGAGGCCGACAATCATGATCTGGGAGCGTCGGACAAGTACAAAATCTTCGACGTGTTCCATCCGTACCACCTGGACCCTGGTGTGGAAATCGATATTGAGGAGCAAGGCTACCATCAGATTCAGAAGTTGCGACTGCCTTGTTCAATGCATATCGATCTACCTACCTCCTGTATGAGATCCCCATTCGAGATATCATGCCAGTCGCAGGTGATGTTTTCTGAGCCAAGAATACAGCGTGTGCATCATTCAGATATGGACTCACCCAGTACACTAAGAGGAAGTAATACGGATTATCAACCATGACTGAGGTGTTCGATGACATTCGATTCCTTGCTCGGGCAGAGCCTCGTATCCGAGCAATTCGATTGCTCGCAAAACGACCTTGCAGCCGAGACGAACTCATTGACGTTCTCGATATCTCTCGTGCCACGCTGAGTCGATTGTTACGGCAATTTGAAGACCGAGGATGGGTGGAGCAGGACGGACAACAATACACGACGACTCGATTCGGGACTGCTATCGCCGATGATATCTCCTCACTCACAGAGACCGTTACCACAACTCAAGAGGTCCAGCCCCTTGACGAGTACCTCCCATTCGATGAACTTGGTCTCGAAATTCACCAGATTCGCGGGGCAACAATAACCAAAGCAACGTCTTCAGACCCGTCTGCTCCGGCACGGCAAGTCGGGCAGATTCTCGAATCGTCGAACCGAACTCGAATCCTCAAGCATGCAATCGATCCGAACGCTTCCCGTCCCCACTACGAAGCGGTCATCGAGGGACAGCAGCGGACTGAAGTAGTTCTCACACGTGACGCAATCAGAACAGTGACCCAGAATAGTGAAACTCGACAGTGGTTCGAAGAGATGGTCACGAATGACGTGCCGCTCTATCGGTACGATGGCTCGCTGCCGGTGAATCTGAAAATAGTCGATGACACGGTGTTGCTCACCCCGAGTGATGAAAACGGACTGATTGTGGCACTCGTTGAATGTGAGAACGAGGACATACTCTCGTGGGCAACTGATCTGTTCGAGTCGTACTGTAGCCAAGCCACCCGAGTCGGAATGGATGCGTTCGTCCCGGAGACTGGGTAGCTCACTTTGTGTCAGTGTTCGGGGAACCCGGCTGGAACGGAACGGTAGAATCGACTTTTGTTTGTGCAGAACGGCAAGCCACACGTGAGATTGCATGGTGTGCAATATCCCCGTTTCGTTGCAGTGAGAATCACTAATCCACTCCCCGTCAATTGATTTAATATGGCTCAAAACCAACCAGGCCATGGAAGCAGTGGATCGGTTGACATTGCGGGCGATGTTCGAGAACTCATCAGCAACCGTCCGCTCAACGGGAAGGTTGCGCTCGTAACCGGCGGCTCCGGTAGTATGGGGAGTGAGACAGCAAAGGCACTCGGTGCCCTCGGTGCGAACGTCGCAGTTCACTACCACAGTGACGAAGCCCACGCCGCCGCCGTCGTCGAGGCAGTGGAAGCGTACAACAGCGAAGCAATCGCCATTCAGGCTGACGTGACGAACGTCGAAGACGTTGAAGCGATGTACCAGCAGGTGCTCGATCAGTTCAGCGGCGTCGACGTACTGGTCAACTCTCCCGGTGTGATGCTCAAAAAACCCGTCGCAGAGGTAAGCGAGGATGAGTTCGATAGAATGTTCGATGTCCACACGAAGGGGACGTTCTTTTGTCTTCGCGAGGCTGCCCGACACATGAACGACAACGGCCGGATCATCAATCTCTCGACCACGCTGACTGGGGTGATGACGGGCCAATACTCGGTGTACGCCGGTGCAAAGGCAGCGACCGAACAGTTCACAAAGATGCTCGCAAAGGAGATCGGTGATCGTGGAATCACTGTCAACACAGTCGCCCCAGGTCCGGTTGATACGTCATTCTACCATCCGAGTGAAACTGAGGAGTCCACCGAGTTCTATAAGTCGCTGAGCATCGCTAACCGACTGGGTAAAGTGAGCGATATCGTGCCAGTGCTAGCGTTCCTCTGTACCGATGAAGCGGGCTGGGTCACCGGTCAGACGATTCGAGTGAACGGTGGGCTCGCAGACTAACATGAGCGTTTAGGGGAGCAGACCGACACGCAGTGGCAGAAGAAACCCGGAGCAGTTGTGTTGAAAACAACACCCGCGTCCAAAGATACAAACCAGAATTTGTAGTTATTCCCACCAATATACCATGAGTACAACCGATTCACAGGCACGTCCATCGACAGACACGGAGGAGCAATCCGTGACTGCACTCGAACTGTTCTTTGATCTCGTATTCGTTTTCGCATTCACGCAAGTGTCGAGTTTTCTCGCCCACAACCTTACCTGGGCCGGCCTCGCACAAGGTACTGCCCTCTTAGGTGTGCTGTGGTGGGCGTGGGTCTGTTACTCGTGGCTGACTGGCACTGTCAACGCCGAGGAGGAGATGCCCGCACGACTGGTCGTGTTAACTGCGATGGCGGCGATGCTCATAGTCGCACTCGCTGTTCCCGACGCCTTCGCTGAGAACGCGATACTATTCGGACTCGCATACTTTATCGTCAGACTGCTGCACATCGTCCTTTACAGGATAATCTCCCCGCCAGAAACCCGGGCTGCTGTCCGTCGCATCGCCCCGGGATTCCTCGGTGGTCCCGCGCTCCTCGTCGTGGCCGGGTTCTTCGACGGAAGAATCCAGGCTGCCCTGTGGGTCCTCGCTATTGCTATCGACTACGGTATCGTCTTCGTTTGTGGCGTCGAGGGCTTTCACGTTCAGGTCTCACACTTCGTCGAGCGCCATCGCCTCATCATGATTATCGCGCTCGGTGAGTCGCTCGTCGCTATTGGTATCGGCGCCGAGGGGACATCGCTCACCCCGACAGTCGTGGGAGCTGCATTGTTCGGTATGGTCCTCATCATCGCACTGTGGTGGCTCTACTTCGATTACATCGTCCTCGCCGCCGAGAACCGCCTGAGCAAGGAAACGGGCACCGACCGGACGGTGCTGGCGCGGGACTCCTACAGCTATATCCATTTGCTCATCGTCGGGAGCATCATCTACGTCGCCCTCGGGATCGAGCAGACCATCGCTCACGTCGGCGAACCTCTTGGTCTGATACCGGCAGTCGCGTTCTGCGGTGGGTGTGGTCTCTACCTGTTTGGCCACAACGCCTTCCGATACCGGGACCATCGAACCGTTAGCGTCCTGCGTCTCGTGGTGGGTGTCGTCGCTGTCGCGTTGATTCCGGTGGTCATGCAGGTCACGGCGCTCGCGGCGCTGGCACTTCTTACTGCTTTGCTCGTCGCCCTCGCGTTATACGAGACAATCTGGTCAGACCACCGGAACCAACTTCGAAGCAGCGAAACTCAACTGGGGCGGTAACGGGACTTCAGACCAAGTCCCTACCACGAACAATCGACGCCCATCATTTCTCGTTGACACGTACAAAAAAGTTTGAACGCGGTCCCTCGTAAAATGCCGTCAACGCAGGCCTCTCGCCGTGCCGTCTTTCGACGGCTCGCACGACAAACGTACGTTGAATGGCCGGTATACGATTCGACGCCGTTGTACGGTCGGTCCTCGCTCGCCGGACTTGAATCAGACGTTCGCGTCGTCTCAGAAACGTGGTTCCGACACGACGCTCATGACTGGGTTAAACAGTTCGTCTGTTCGCTCCCACTGGCCTATTTCAGATTTGACGCACACGACTGCTACGCGGACTCTACACGCTACGAGATGGACGCCCTCTTTCGATTATTCGTCTTGAAAGAACTCCACGGGTGGGACCACGCCACAGCTCTCGGCGAATACCTCAATCAGCATCCTGGGATATGCAAGCAGTTAGGATTTGAGTCGGTCCCAGACCAGTCGACACTGTGGCGCACTTGGAACAAGCGCTTCACGTCAGGCCTCCGCGAAACCGCCGAGACGGCTGCTCGGACGATTCTCATCAAAGCGCAGAACGCGGGTGTCGAAGTTCCGCGTAAACCGGGCCAGAAACTACGACACCAAGACGAAAATACTGACGAGATAGACCCAGACGATCAGACAGTTTTGAAGGAGTCAGGGACAATTTCTGCTCACGTCAGCCGGGTCGTTTTCCCAGCGTTCTCGTTGGACCGTGGCGACGGTTGTGAAATACATGAGAACGCCTATTGGAGTTTGCAGACCTATCTCGGGCTCCGTGAAAATTTGGCCGCCAACGAGGGAGCTCGGAGCTTCATCTACGAATCGTCCCGTGACCGAACACCGTTGGGTCACGCCCATCGTGAACATATCCGTGACCTCTCTATCACGGAGATCCGTGGGATGTATCGGCAGGCCATCAATCGGCTCCTGAACGAAGTTGCGGAGACAGAGCAGTTCTTTCGAGCCGGGATCGTCGCAATCGACATTACCGAAGCTGACCCCCTTACCGGTGACAGAACGGGCCACGAGGATGAGATCATCGGAACGAAGGAAAAGACCAACGAATACGCCTACCAGTGGGCAACGGTCCAGTTGGTCGGCGATGCAGTCCCGATTGTGCTGGACGCGCGCCCTGTCCGAAAGGGGGAGACACGACTGGAAATCGTTGAGGACTTGCTGGATTCGGCTGAGGACCTCGTTCATGTCGATAACGTGCTGATGGACCGGGAGTTCGATAGCCAGCACGTCCTGGAAATGATTAGCCAGCGCGGGCTCTCTTACGTCGTTCCCAAGCGGATGCAGACCAGCGAAAAAGCCTAGGCAAAGCGGTTGCTCCAGCGCGATCAGGATCGGTATGAAACCGACCGGAAACTCCACCTCGGGAAGAACGAGTGGCATGAGACGAAGCTTATCTATCGGCGGAAAGAGGGCTCCGAGCACGACGATCACCAGCAGTACTCGGTGTTCATGACGAATAGAGGGAGTGGACACCTCACTGAGTATAGCTACAGGTGGGAAATCGAGAGCGGGTACAGGTCGATCAAGCGATTCATGGCTGCCACGACGTCGAAGGATTTCGGGCTTCGATTCTTCTACTTCGCGTTCGCGTGTCTGCTCTACTCGATCTGGTGAGCTGTCGATTTGCTCGTGCAGGTCGAGTTGACCGACGAGTATGAGCACTCGCCGGTGATTACAGCGGACAACACCCTGACGCTGCTGAAGAAGGAAACTGGAATCGGATAGAGAGACACTCAGTCTGGGTTAGCGCGCCGTCTGAGTGGCTACACTGTTGGATGTCTCGAAAATTCGCACTTACGATTGGAAGTGTGACAAGAATGGCCGCTTGGAGAGAGAATTGAGGTAGCTTCCGCTGACCGAATCGGCAAAATCCACGCATTACAGCCCTGCTATACCCGTTGTAGTCTCAACTTCCATCAGATTACCTTCTCGACGACGGCCGTTGCCGGTGGTCCGGAGAAATCCGGTGTCGTCGTCGCCGAGGACCCAGATGTGGTTCGGTACAGTCCACCGACAAGTGGCCTTCCGCAATAATTTTCGTGCGTCGTGAAAGGGCTGCGTTGGATTCTGCACCGGTGGTGTATGTGCTTCTACTCCTAGCTCCCCAGCGTCTCGGTTCACTACATAGCATATTCACAAATGATCTACAAATCGATGGCTGACAATTGGCTCTCTTATACGGTGAGCAGGCGCAATACCACGACCTTCTGGCCGTTGATACGCGCCGTCATGCTGGGAAACAGTCGCCGTCTGACCGCCTGTGCCGGTTTTCCCACGCGGAGGTTTAAGTGACAGGTTGACTTACAAAAGAGTAGGAATCGGTCGGAACGGAGCGGATTCCGAACCGTCCCGCGGAGGCGGCCTGTCCGCCCACGTAACGAGGCAGTATCCGAAAGAGAAGTCGGTGAACACACATTCCAGAAGAGTGTGTCCGTGCCGACTGCTCAACGCACGAACAACGATACCCCCGACTCTGCCGACGCCTGCTGGCGTCCCCGTGGCCAAAACAACACCGGGACGCCATATACGGTCGAGGATAGGGGTAACGGCCACTTGGCATGGCTAGCAGTTCACCAGTCCGATGTCGTGGGACTACCCGCGCCCCAAAGGTCTGGTAGTCCGGTGATTGGACTACGAACCTGAAACTCCCACCGCTCGGGAGTCCTGCATCTTCAGGCGCAGGAGGATGTCAATGACGCAAGTCTACTCAAGGAGGGCTTTGAAATCACGGCGCGTCGTGGCGACAAGCGGTCGACGACCAGCTCGTTGAACTGCTGTAATCGCCTCCTCGAGTGTGAATTCTCGGTGCGTAACCAACCATAGCACGAGAACTTGCCCGGTGCGAACCTCACCTGCGGAACAGTGAACGACGACCGGGCTTGATTGGTGATCTGCGGCGACTAAAAACGGTAAGACCGTCTCATGCAGCAGCGAACTTTTGATTGTACTGAAACTCTCGATTGGTGCTTGACACACGTTGTCCTCGCCGAAACGCTCAACGGATGCCTGTACCAGCGCATCTATCTCCGGTGCGTCTTTCGAAGCAAGGAGACAACACACTCTCTCAATCCCTTGCTGCGTTAGAAATTCGAGCCATGACTGAACTGAGTCGTTGTTCGGAGTGTGACGTCCGTGCCGTGGCTTACACGCTCCAAATACCGTCGACTCACCCGGTGCAGCGGGGCCGAAATTGTACATGATGGGTACCTATCAGCCATCCGCAAAAATTTTACTATAGAATGTTATAGAGTACTATAGTTAATTTACCAACGATGACATCCAAGACAACCATCCAGGTGACACAGGAGGTAAGGGACCTCTTAGAAGCGAAAAAAGAGGGGAATGAATCAATAAACGATGTGCTACGGCGTGAAATGGGGATTAGTGTTGATGATGAGGTTGCTGATTTGACCGCGTATCTTTCGGACGAAACTGCTGAGGTCGTCCAATCGATAATTGACCTGATTGAGTCGACTGTCGACGTTACGACTATCTATGACGCGAATGGTGACAATGACCGGCCACGGATGGAATTCCGCCATCCGGAGTCCGAAATGCCAGTTGCCGCGATTGAAACATCGGATTGGGATGGGTACACCGTGACCTATCGTGCGAATAACGGGCAGATGATCGAGGAGACTACCCCGGAAAACCTTTCAGAACTTGATGAACAGACGACCGAGCGGATCGCTTGCCGGGTCCGAGGCGCCTACCGAAAATACAGCTAAGTGAGCATATGCAAACGTACCAAATACCACTCCGGCATGCCCATGCTGGAACTGATACTATCGAGAACCTCCGTACTGCACGGCTAATGATGGATTTACTCACCGAGGAAGAGTGCCTCTCTGAGGCGCCAGATGTTGATCCGGCATCCGTCTCTCTCGTTGAACTCTTCGAGAAACTATCCGGGCCGGATTATCAGTCCCGGTATGAGGAACTGAATATTGAGCAAGAGGTCTCAAAGATGCCGAAGGCGTATGATGTTCCATTGGCCCTCGCCCAGGGGGATGACCACCTGCCGACCGCACGGCGGTTACTTGAGGAACTCCTTGAATCTGGGCGGGCACATATGGAGGTTGAGCAGTGTCGAGATTTCTTCGAGCGATTTGAACGACGAGAAGCAGCCGAGGAGGAACTTGCTGAGATTGCTGCAGAGGAGTACAAGGAGCAACTTCTGCGCGACATTCGTGATTCGGATGAGTTGCCATGACTGCTTTCGGCGCGTTAGTGCCGATACTATCTCGCCATCCACTGAACGAGAACGAACAGCGAGCCTTTGGCGGCTGGATTAACGTTTTTGAGCCTGCTGCTGAGGACTATGTTTTCATCCAGACGCAATTACCGTTGGGTATTCAACGGGCTGCTACCGTACTCAACCGGTCGGCGGCGATAGAGTTGGATGATTCTCGGTTGGTGGAAACGCAGGGCGAAAGAGGATTCTATACTCAAAATGAGCTTGCAGACCGGTTTGGTTCGGGTGTCACCTCTGGAACAACGCCAATTGATGTTGTGATGGTCACGACTGATCAGGAGATCCATCTCGTCGAAATCAAAACTGCCAATGAGCCTATCGATGGCGCTGGTGATGCCCATGAGGCGTTCGGCCAACTGTTGATGTACCGTGATCGTTTCGAAGAAGACTACCCCCGAGTAGCAGAGGAATACGCGGTTCGTTGCTTCGTGCTTGCAGAACAGTCAGGTGTTGACCCTCCCCTCCTCCGCCCCTCGTTTTTGAAACGAGATTTTGGATTCTTCGATCCCACTCGGGGTGGCTTCCTAATTTCTCCTCCTTGGGTCGATGCTCTATAGGAGCTTGAATACAGAGCTCGCCTACCTAGGTCCGTCGACGATTTGATCCGCTCTTGGTAGGGTATAACGTCAATAAAACCTTTCAAATGGCCTTATATGTAAGATTTCTATTTGCAGAAATCTTATCTGAAACGGAGTTCTATCTGGTAGCTATGAAACGAAACGACGCGTCACCAGCTGTTGAACAGACGGTCACGATCATTAGCGTGGTCGACGACGAGGCGTGTGCTAGTCTCGTCGCTGATATTGTGGCGCATCCGAGCGGCCTCGTCTCACCGAAAGAGTTCGCGCTGCTGAATCCGCCGTTTTCGAAATCGAAAATCAGCAAGCGACTGACGAAACTCCGTGAAGCCGGCGTGGTTGCGTATGCAGATGCTCCGGACCAGAGCCCCGGAGAGCCACGTCGATACTATTACCTCACGGACGACGCCAGAGCGGTGTTCGACCGCAACAATATGTTTGCTCCTGATCCGCTCAAAGAGCTGTTCGACCGTATCGACCACACGGATGAATTCTTGACGTTGCTCGAGAAGCCCCGGCCGGATGTGGCTGCAAAAACAGTGACAACAGACTGAACCCACGCTCACTCCTTCTGGGGGAAGCGCTCGTCCGGATTGGCTTAGCGTATCTGGACGATGTCGAAGGCGAATTCGAGGGGTGGGGCTATGGGATGACGTTCGACGAGTCTTGAGACAGTTTTGACAATTCTATGTTGGTACTCACAGGGGTCAACGCCTCCATTTATTTTACACTGGATGCGATGCTATGTGAACATGCACCACCAATTCCGAATTGGACAACAATACCGAGATACGGGAAGTTTCCGCAACTCGGACGACCAGTTCCTTCGGTGGATTCGTGGCCCTCTCGACAGCGGCATCAAAAACACAGGCGGGATTCGGGCGCTTGGTGCAGATCGGTCCGATACACCCGCCGCACTTGTCCTCGTTTCGAACGATGTCGGCGTCTCTCAGCACGACGATCCGTGGGAGGATACGCTTGCAGTAAACGCAGGGTACGTCAGCTACTGGGGTGATGCGAAAGCCACCAATCCGTACGATGAATCAGTGAAAAATCAAAAAATCAAAGCTGCCTTCGACCGGGCCGCAGCGGGACAGCGCGAGGACGTGCCGCCAGTACTTGTTTTTCGGAAACCTGAATCGGGAGTCGTCGAATTTTGCGGCCTCTGCGTTCCAGATCACTTTGAGTCCCGTTCGTACCAAGACGATTCTGGGACCCGAGTCCCGAACTACCTCTTCCATTTCTCGATTCTCAACACGCAATCGATTCCCGTCTCGTGGCTCCACGACCGCGCGACAATGAACGACGATGGCCGTGCTCCAGACGTTTGGACACGCTGGGTCGAAACGGGTGAAATTGCCCAATGGCCGACTGGCGAATCACTCTCTCAGTCTGGACGCGTTCGACGCTACGAAACAACTGAAACAGTCGTGAGCGACGGCTTCCGGAAAGAAACGTTTGAGCGATACGGCCACGCCTGCAGCATGACTGGAATTGGTGAGGATAAGCTCCTTGATCTTGCCCACATCCTTCCACGAAGCCAACATCCACAACTCGCAGAGCATCCAGAGAACGTTCTCGTGCTGAATTCGTTACAGAGGTAGAGAGGTGAAAACCCACGGCTTTAGCCGTGGGATGAAGCCGACAACTGGGTATCTTTCCACGCTCGTAGCCACGACTGGGGTTGGATACTTACGTAACATCTTTAGATGAGTAGTATCTATATACTGACGATGCCTCGTGGGTTCGACAGGGAACGTACCAGCGTCCACAAACTCCAGTACCACCTCATCTGGTGCCCGAAGTACCGCAAATCGGTGCTTGAGGGCGAGGTACGCAGCCGTCTCGAAGAACTCATCGAGGAGAAAGCCGACGAACTCGGGTTAGAGATACTGGAGTTGGCGATTCGCCCTGACCACGTACACCTGTTCATCACGGGCGATCCGACCCTCGCCCCGAACAAGATCATGCAACAGGTCAAGGGCTACTCTTCACGCCACCTCCGTGACGAGTTCGACTTCGGTCTGCCCTCGCTGTGGACGCGCTCGTACTTCGTCTCAAGTGCGGGCGACGTCTCCAGCGAGGTCATCGAGGAGTACATCGACTCCCAAGCGGGTGAATAACGATGCAACAAACCGTCTCAACCACGGTGCGGGTCAAACTCCATTCGCTGACCAACAGGAAAGCCGACCTGCTCTCCCGTGAGTACGAGGCGTTCCAGACCGAAGTTCACGGCGGAGACGCCAACCTCTACTCCGCGACCGACCAGCAGGCGTCGAAAGTCCAGCGACAGAAAGCCCCGAACCCCGACACCGAACAGCCTGTCGTTCTCCGCAACGACGTGTTCGCCGTGTCCTACGACGAGGACACCGTTCTCTCGTCGTGGTGGGTCAAAATCCCCGTCTACGACCCCGAGCGCGGACGGGGCAACTCCATCTGGTGTCCCGCACACCTCCCGCAGAAGGATGAACACCTCGTCTGCGAGGGCGATATTCGGGACAGCGAACTGGTGCGGCGTGACGGTGACTGGTACGTCCATCTCGTCCTCAAGCGGTCTGTGGCCGTCCAAGACGAGTACGCTGACGTCCTGGCTATCGACATGGGCGCACGGTGGGTCGCTACCTGTGCGTTTCTTTCCGACCGTAAAACGATATTCTATGGTGAGGAGGTTCGTCGGATCCGCGAACACTACAAGCAGTTGCGGAAGTCCATCGGGACGGCGAAACCCCGACAGGGACAGCAGGTGGTCGAGCGCATCGGCGACGCGGAAGCACGGAAGGTAGACGACCGCCTCCATAAGATTGCTCGACAAGTTGTGGAGGACGCTGAAGAACGGAACGCTGTCATCGTGGTCGGCGACCTCGGTGGGATTCGCAAGGACAACGGCAAGGGACGGTACGTCAATGACAAGACCCACAAGATGCCGTTCGCCCGCCTGCTGGACTACATCGAGTACAAAGCACACGATACGGGTATCGACGTGCAGTTGGTCGAGGAGTACGACACGTCGAAGACGTGCAATCGGTGTGCTTGCGAGGGCGTCCGTGAGACACAGGGGCGGTTCGAGTGTCCTGAGTGTGGGCTGGACGATAACGCGGACAAGAACGGGGCGCTGAATATCGGCAAACGAGCCTTGGGCAAGTTCTCGAAACCGCTGTCCGAGGCGGGGGCTGGACTGGCACAGCCCGAAACGCAGGTCATCGTCCATCGCGACGATGAATCTGCGAACCTCTCCGACTCCGTGGGGTCAACCCCCAGTGGGGGAACCCCACGGCTTTAGCCGTGGGAGGATGTCAGATCACCGGGCGTTCGACGCCGCACTGTTCACCATCGATAGCGACTACCGAATCCGAACAAGCCCCTCATTCGATCCCGGCCATCCATTCCTTCGCGACTCCATCCTTGCTCGTCAGGGAGACCAGCTCGACTTTCCCGCAGAGGTGCAGGTCCGTCCATCGTTTCTTGAGGATCTCAACGCAGGAATCTCCTGGCTTTGATCTTTGAGTTGTTCGTTTGTCCGAAGACAGCCAGGTGAGTTCGCCCAATGTTGCATGCTCACGCGGTCATCGGAGCAGAAGCCCTATGTATCACTATCTCTTTAGCGATAACTAGAAACAGCTCAAGCTGCGTAATTGCGGGGCCAATCCGAACCATGATTGAATTAATGGATCCAACAGCAGCTAAAATCGTGTTAGCGATTCAGCGTGGCGATTCTATCAATCGCGTTGCGAGCAAAGTTGATGGTTCATATTCGTGGGTATATGATTGGGTAGAACGATTAGAGGACGCAAATATTATCGCAAATACCGATAACGGAATTCAGATCATAGATCACGAAATCCGCCAGCAGTATGCCGAGATGATGGCTGCGTTGTACAGTCGGGATACGATTTCACAAGACGCAGCGTATGTCATTCCTCATTTCGCTGGGTTAGAATTCGCATACACGGAAATCGATGCGGCATACGTCTGGACGCATGGTGGCTACCAAATTGCCCGCAGCCATGACGACTACCCCGTTTTCATCGAGATCCACGACAGAGATATCGAGCGTTGGTTAGCGTTCTTCCAGCAATTCGGCATTCCGGCAACGATCAACGAGCGACCAGATGCCGACAACGTTGAGGGAGATGTCCACTATGTGTTGTTCCCCAAGACAGACAACATCGCCGTTGCGTGGGTCGATGGAAACCCAGTCATCCCATTGGAAGATGCAATCGATCAAATGATGGAGAACCGTCCGGCATACGAGCCTGCCTTAGAAATTATCGATGACGAGTACGAGGTGGATATTAATGCAACCCATCACAGTGCGACGAAGGCGGACTGAGACATACTAGAATGAGCCTTCCCGAACGCCAATCCGAGCTCATCGACACGCATCGTGCGGTGCAAGAGGCCGAACTTCCATACGTACTCGTCGGCGGGTGGGCGGTCTCCGCGTTTCAGACACGATTTACCACGGACATCGATACGGTGATTCCAGCGACATCACTCAAGGACTACACTTCGCTTCTCGCAAATCGTGGATACGAGAAGCAGTTTGAGAAGGATGTCTCAAACGAATATGAGGGGCAGATGGTTCAATACACGAAACCTGTGGGTGATAACACCGTCAAATTCGAGGCACTCGTTGATGCAGTGACATCCTCCCCACCGTGAACGGCGGGGCTTCCCACACAGTGGGAATGCCAGTCAGTCGTCGCTGGCAGAGGGTTTCGACTCTTGGAACGTTGTGAGTGTCATCTGCGAGGGTGTCTCGCTCTGCTCACACTGAGTCGTGGCGGTGTCACAACCGCTCCCGTCCTGTGGCGAGTCATCGCCTGCCTGTTTCCACGGCAGACTCTCTCCCCACGGGTCTACGCGACGTGCGATATTCGCACTCGCGTTAATATCCGCTTGAAACGTCGATACGTGGCACTCAGGGTTCTTGCACTTGAACTCGGCTTGCCGGGGGCGATACCCGACGCGCTTGCACGAGTGACACGTTTTCGAGGTGTACTGCGGGTGGACGTACTGCACCGAAATCCCGGCGTCCTCCGCTTTGTCCTCGATTCGACCCTGCAACCGAGCGAACGCCCACGAGTGTAGGCGTCGGTTCATGTACTCCCCATAGTTCAGCGACTCGCGGATGTACGCCAAGTCCTCCATCACGATGACGGGGTTCTCGAACTGTCGGGCGTATTCCACGGACTCACGAGACGCCTTCTCGATGATGTCCATGAGTCGGTTCTGGTAGTACGAGAAGCGTTCTTCGACGCGCCACTCCGACGCATCGCGCTCTTGCAGGCGCTTGAGCGTCGTGAACATCTCTTTACGGAGTCGCTTGGATTCCTTCCCGTTGATGAGCAACGGGTTCGTCGGCGTGTCCTGCTGGAGGGCACAGCCCGTGACCAGCATCGACTCACCAATATCGAAGCCAACCCGAGTCGGGTTCTCGGGCATCTCGGTCGTGTCTTCGACCTCGTACTCAACGGTAACGTGGAGCGTCCACACCTTCCGGTGTTTCTGTAAGCGCAGTTCGCCCACTTTGGTACTCGACTCGTCATCGAGCAGGTCGTCCCACAGTCTCTCTTGTTCGGGATTCAGTCGGAGAGGAATCCAGAAGTTGGTTCCGCGACCGGGTTGTGGAACGTTCCAGCAGAGTTCGTATTCACGCGAGGAGTCACGGTCGAACTTCCCGGCCCGATTCACGAAGCGGAGGGGGTGTTCGTCGTCCAACTCGTTGGCGTTGTACGTGTTGTGGAGTCTCGGGACGTAGGATTTGAGGGCGTCTTTCGCTTGATACGGTAGGTTGTACGGTGTCACCACGTCGTTCGTGGCACTCATCGTCGTACAGTCTTGCTCGAAGGCGTTGTTGAGTGCGTCTCGGTATTCAGACAGCGTTTGCTGGAGGCGTTGCTCTTTGCACCGCGTGGGTGGTGCGAGCGTGGCTTCCAGCGTCTTATTCGCCGTCTGAGTCGTTGACATCGTAGCCTTCGGATTCGAGTGCTTTGCGGAGGAGTTCGGGGTACGCTCGTGAGTGGCGTATCCCGTGGTCGCGGGCGTAGTCCTTTACGGCTTCGTGAAGTGGCCCGTCTCGCTCCATATCGAAGTCGGCCCTCATCCGTCTAAGCGTAAGTTTCTACGTAAGTTAAACGTGACGGTCGGCATTCAGTCCAAGTACCAGAGCGTGGTTAGTGTGGACGTTGTCGGATTCCCTCCCGGCCTGAAGGCCGGGATTCCCTCCTTGTTGTCGATGGTACACTCCGGTGGGGGTGGCCACCCGAATTCTTAAGTCATTATCGCAATAATCATTATCCTAAGTATGACCTTCTACGACCGGGAGGAAGAACTCGATACACTCACCGCTGCGGTGGAGTCCCCCGGTTCGGACTTTGTTGTCGTCTATGGCCGGCGTCGGGTCGGAAAAACGGAACTCCTCAAAGAATTCTGTGCTGACCGTCCCCACATTTACTTTCTTGCCGCCCAGGAAGCCGAGCATCGACAGCGCGAGAAGTTCCTCGACCAAGTTGCGGGCTACTTCGACGAGCGCGTCCCTCGAATCGACAGTTGGGACGAAGCGTTCGAATACCTCGGGGAGAACCTCCAGCGGGAGGACCTTGTTGTCGTCATCGACGAGTTCCCGTATCTCGTCGAAGAGAACGACTCACTTCCATCATACATACAAGCGTTCGTTGACCAAGCGCTCGATGGAACGGACTCGATGCTGGTGCTCTGTGGGTCGAGCGTGAGCACGATGGAATCAGAGATTTTGGGCCACGAGAGCCCACTGTACGGGCGACGAACGGCCCAACTCGACGTAACGCCGTTTTCCTTTCAACAGGCACGAGAGGTCATCTCATACAATATCACGGACGCGATTCGCTCGTATGCCGTCACAGGTGGCACCCCGATGTACCTCACGCTGTTCGACTACGACCAGTCGCTCGCGGCGAATATTCAGTCGCACGTCCTATCACCATCTGCAGTACTGTATAACGAACCCGAGTTCCTCCTGCGCACCGAGCTCCGAAACCCAGCCCGGTATATGAGTATCCTCGAAGCGGTCGCGCTGGGGCATACGACACCGAACGAGATCTCCGGCGCAACGGGGATCGATTCGGGACCGCTCTCAAAGTACCTACAGACACTTCGCCGACTTCGCCTCATCGAACGTGATGTCCCGGTCACGGTCTCGGGGAAGAAATCGAAGCGGTCACGCTACCGGGTTGCGGACGAGTTCCTTCGGTTCTGGTTTCGGTATGTCGAGCCGCATCGATCCAGTATCGAGGAAGCACCGGGGATCGTGTACGATGGGACGATCCAGCCGGACCTCCCAACGCACGTCGCAACCACGTTCGAGGACGTGTGTCAAGAAGCCATCTGGGAAGGGATTCGACGCGGCACATTCGACCCGTACTCAGAAGTCGGTCGCTGGTGGTACGGAGAAGAAGAGATCGATATCGTCGGGCTGGCACCGACCGATGACCGAATCCTCCTCGCCGAATGTAAGTGGACGACGGATCCAGTTGGGGAAGATCTCGTCGAGAGTCTGCGAGCAAAGGCAAAGCACGTCCGATGGGGATCGTCGGATCGAGACGAGCGGTTTGCCCTATTCTCGAAAAACGGGTTCGTCGACGGGCTCGAAGCACAACTCGACGACTCCTGGTCGCTGTTCAGCGTAGTGGACATCGACGACATACTCACGCCGTCCTGAGTGCTTCGACACCAATCATTCATCAGGATAGTTCCCCTCCTCGGTTGCGACTTAAATGTGATGCGCATATACAGTACGTATGCGGAGGAGAAAGCCGCCACCGAAGCAAATCCGCCAACTCATTTGTTTGGCGTGACAGCCGCACTGATGCAAAACCACCCGAAGACGGTTCAACAAGAGTCACCAACCCACGGCTAAAGCCGTGAGCTTGCCGGTGGAATCCCGTTCTGGCCGCTACGGAGCGGCAGGCGAATACTCGCCATTCACGTTCAGCGTCCCCGACTTCAGGGCGAGGTGACGTGTCGCCCCTCCGTGCGGAGACTTTTGCCCCGCACGGAGTAGCCGAAATCCGATGTTCTTCGCCGCGTTGTAGTCCGCGTTCACCTCGTACCCGCACTTCTGGCAACAGAACCGCGCTTGTGACGGACGGTTCTCATCCAGCGTCGTCCCGCACTTCGAGCAACGCTTGGACGTGTACGCCGGGTCTACCTGCGTGGCGTCGATACCCGCTGCTTTTGCTTTGTACGCCGTGTAGTCGTACAAGCGGCGGAACGCCCACGCATGGAACTTCTTTGCGCCCGGCATCCGGTCGCGGATGTCCGTCAACTCCTCGAAGGCTATCCGGTCGCACCCGTGCGCGACGGCTTCTTGGACGATGGCTTTTGAAATGCGGTGTAGATGGTCTTCGACCCACCGCCCCTCTCGGTCGCCCATCCGTTCGATGGTTCGATGGGCCGACTCCGTACCTGTTCGTTGCAGGTCGCCACGCACCCGTTCGTACTCCCGACGACGGTGGTTGAGGTAATCGCCGCTCCAGAACATCCCGCTTGACGTGACGGCAATCTGTTCGATACCGAGGTCCACGCCGAGGACTGTGCTGTTCTCGGCGTCGCCTTCGTCCGGTATCTCTGACTCCACGTCGGCCTTCGTTCCGATGTGGAGCAAAAAGGTGTCCGTTCCGTCGCGGTACTGAAGCGTCGCCCCCGTCACTTCGTACTCATCGTTTCGGAGGTACTTCGTTTGGGGGTTGTCTCCCTCCGGTGGCAGGACGTAGTCGGCTTCGATTCGTCCGTTTACCGTAGAAAGGGATACGTGATCGTCGTGGAACGTCGCACTCCGTTTGTCGTACCGAACCGAGGGCGTTGTGAAGTGGGGTTGTGACGCCGTCTTGCCGTTTTTCCACCGGGCGACCACGCCCTTGATGGCTTCGGCGGCTCGGTTGCGTGCGGATTGAACGAGGTTCGCCTGGAGGCGCGTCTGGTCGCGCACGTCGGAGTATGTTCGGTCGTGGAGTTCGGTTTTCGAGGTGGGCTTGTAGTCGTCTTGCCATGCGTCTTGGACGACATAGTTGCATGCCCACAGATATTCCTCGACGGTTTCGTGGAGGAGAGTTGCGTCGCTGTCGTCCATATCGATCTTGACGACAACCGTGCGACGCACCTCCGCCATACTTCATATGTAATATCTCACATTTATACAGGTTGCGTTTAGTGTGAGGAGTCGGTCGGCCACCGAACAACGGTTGTTTCTCACCGTGTCGCGTTCCTCCCCGCCGTAAACGGCGGGGGTTCCCGCTTGTATCTTGATGAGATTCGCCTACCTACCAACCGAGACGAGTAATCGATATGGCTAGTGCGGCACCAGACGAGGAAAGGAACCCCTCTGTTGCACAGGCTCGTCTGATAGGAGATATTGACTGACGAGTCCCACACCTTTCTACCCCGAAATCCGATAACGCCCTATCTCGTCCGACCCACAGTCCGGACATTCGTCCGCGTCCGCAGATAGATTCACGCCACACTGGCGGCACTCCACGACGACCTCTGTATCGTCACCGAAGAATAGCCGAGTGAGTACCGCGCGGACACCCATGGATTTTGAGATACCGGTGGCTGTGAATTAATCTTACTGGTGGCCACTATCCACCAGAAATCCGGTGTGCTCGACCCGCAAACCCACCAAAGGCTTACGTTCCAGGATGCTTGAATTTCGATTGGAAGGAAAACTGTCACACGCTCCTTCCATCCATTCCCATGCCCGACGACACGCAGATACTCGGTTGCTGTCCGGATTGCGGCGAGCGTATCTCTACTGCGTGGCGTCTTATCGATTATGAGAAGGACGACGGCACCGAGGGTGTTTGGGCGGAGTGTCCGGCGTGTAGCGAGGTCGTCGCGCCGGAGTAGTGGAGACAGCAGAGTCAAGTGTTCTGCGTCGCCTATCTCGTTCAACACGCTACAGATGGAAATTTCTGACCAACTCCGCTGTCTGTTCTCTGCCACCGTCGAAGAGCGGGGCGACTCTTACGTTGTCGAAGTCCCCGAACAAGAGGTTCGACTTGGCGACCTTCAGCAGGGCGAGACATATCGTGTGGCTGTTCTCCCATCACCATCCGGCGGCGAAGTCAACGACACCGATACACAACCAGAGCGCGTGCGTGGGGCACCGAAGCCACCGGTCGAAGAGGGCGAACAGCGTACCGTTGAAATCGAAGATATTGGCGACCAAGGCGACGGCATTACCCGTGTCGAGCGCGGGTTCGTCGTTATCGTTCCCGACACCGAACAGGGCGAGCGAGTCACCGTCGAGATTACCGACGTGAGGGAGAATGTTGCTTTTGCCGAGGTCGTCAAGCGTGTCCGTTACTACGACTGACGAGTTGCCCCTATGCTGTGTGCTAGTGAGGGCTTCGACGGATAGTAATTCGATTAACCAACGAACGACGGGATAACCGCTCTTTTGTTGGTTAATTTTGTATCTTGACGACAGCCCGAACGAAGACGGTAATAAGATATCGCTTCCTGTCGTCTTTCCCGTCAATCCGCCTCGCCAAGTGTTCCAGTGCCAACCAACACCGGCACGACCAAGCTATGAATCGGCGGCTCATCATCGTCTTGCTTGGCGAGTAACGCAGCGCGGAACCGTTCGTTCCGAATAGCAGCCTTCGACAGTTCACTCGACGTCGCCACTGCCGCACCGGACTCGAATGCATCATCAGACGCCGGGATCGGGACGAGATAGTCCGCCTCGAGGAACGCCGAGTCGAGATGACCGAACACGATCGAATCGTCGTGGCGACAGTACACGCCGGCAACAAGAACATCCTCAATGCTGTCGGCAGTCGGTTGCCCGGTAGTATCGAGATGCAACGCGAAAACGAGGGTACCGGCCTCACTATCGGGGAGGCGAGCCACAGCCGTACGCGCCGTCCGTAGCGGCTCCTCGACGGTGTCGTGCCATGTTCGCGGGTCGAAGTCCGCCAAGGCTTGCGCCACCCCCTGCGTAATTGTGAGATCGTCTTCGACGAGATGCGCCGACTGTGCAGGTATCGAAAATTCGCCCTGTACTTGCGCAATCGGCAGCCGTTCACCCTCGTTGCGGAGAGACTCCGGATGGGCCAGAATCATCTGTTCCCGCCGGTCCGCGAGATCGATGTCATCTGCGAGTGGGAACCGTGCCGCGCTCAAATCCGGTGTGACGGCAAAGCGCGTGTCCTCAAATGTCGGGTCAACCAAGAACTCCGTGTCGTCGAATGTCGTCTTCCCGGTGAATCGTGCATCGGTGAAGTCCAGATGCCCCGCGAATGCGGCGCCGTCAAACCACCTAAACCATCGAGGGAGTCCCGCCGTTCACGGCGGGCGGGAATCGCGTTCGCTCCTGTAACTATCCGACCCGTCACTACCCGGCCAACTCCCCGTCTTTTTTATATAGTTAATCCCACAGGTGGTATGTAGATGGAGATTCAGCGTACCGCCATCGTCAAACTCTCCGTCCCTGACGAGCGCCGCGACGACCTGAAACGGAC
>ENA-ORCO01000097-ORCO01000097.1-marine-metagenome-genome-assembly--contig:-NODE-97-length-71738-cov-5.482243_pt1 | contig 71738 bp, 77 predicted proteins | sample MGYA00248633_ERZ508508 | MGnify/ENA primary metagenome ERZ508508 (study PRJEB26179, sample SAMN06268845) | marine metagenome | isolation source: A23 P1 aerobic enrichment on pine of planktonic cells taken...
TTCCGATCTTCAGTCAGCGTCGCCGTGTCGATCGTGTTGTCGACAGTGACAGTATCCGAACTGTAACCAGCGTTACCCTCGGAGTCAGTCGCTGTGACACGGAGGGACGCTTCTTTGCCGTCGAACGTGTCTGCGGTCGGATTGAATGTGGCCTCGTACGTGCTGTCTGGCTGAAGAGCCAGATCAACAGTACCGGCACCGAACGGCGACGCGTCGACTTTGACCGACGTCAGTTTCGGGTCGTCGACGTCAGCCGAGACGGTGACTTCGTCATTCGCACTGCTGTAGGTCGCCTTGACGTTGTAGACGTCAGGCTGTTCGCTCTGCGGACCAGCGTACGCGATCGGCGCGTGCGAGCCCGCAGTGTTCGTGTGGAGCCAGTAGCCCTGTTCGAGGGTGAGGCTCTGCGGCTGGTTGCCTGCGTAGTCCTCGACGCCCCAGACGCCAGTCAGACCGATGAAGGCCTGATCGACGTTCTGACTACCTTCCTGGTAGTGGCCGACGAGGTTCCAGCCAGTCTCGACCGGTTCGCTGTTGCGTTCGACGCCAGTAACAGGCGTGTTGTCGACTTCGTAGTCGATCTCGGTGTCTTCGCTCGCGTTAACGATGTACCCCAGACCGCCCTTGAGGGAGGTGAGGTCACCATTGTCCGGTTCGACGACGAGCTTCGTCCACGTGCCGTCGTTGTACTCCCAGATGGAGTTGACGCCGTTGAGGTTGAGCGAGTCAAGCGGAACTTCGCCCGTCTCAGCCGGGACGGAGACGACGTTCACGCCTTCCGAGAGTTCGAGCGAGAACGTCACGTCCGCGCTCGTGGAGTCGGTCGTGTGCGGCGCGCCCTTCTGTTCAGTGACGTCGGAGAACGTCAGTTCAGCGTCGCCGCCGGTCTGGGCCATTCCCTCGACCGTGTAGTTGACGACGCCGTCCGTGGCGTCATCGCCAGCATTCGTCTTGCTGACGGTGTGACCGTTGAAGTCGCTGACAGAGCCAATCGAACTAACCGGTTCGCTGAAGCGAACGCGGACGTCGAGTTGATCTTTGTCAGCGCTCACGACGTCAGCGTCCGTGACAGTCGCGTTCGTCGTATCGACCTCTTCAGTATCCGTTACCTCACCGTCGAGACGCTGGTCGGCAGCACTCGCGTCCTCGAAGATCGCCTTGAATTCACCGTCGCGCACGATCGCGCTCAGGTCGTCTACGTCGTCGCTCGTTGCGACGTACTTGTGGCCGTTTTCGGAGTCGACCTTCGTGAAGTCACCGTCGTCGAGTTCGAGAACGTCCGAACTCTGCGTTCGGAAGTTGTCGTGTGTCTTGACAGTAACGTTCATACGGTCGAGTTCGATGTCGGTCGTGACGTTGACCGTCAGCGTGTCACCGTTGACGCTGAGGTCAAACCCATCGTCTTCATCGTTGCCGACGCCCGGGTCCGGGTCAGCGAGGCTGAGCTTCTTGCCGTCGAGTTCGACCGTATCCAGGTTGTCCGAAGCGTCAGCGCCTTCGAAGCCAGGATCATTAGCGACGGCACGGAGGATGTACTTGCCCTCGCCGACAGTGTTGACGTCGAACGTGGTCGCATCCTGGAACGTTTCTCCATCGTTGAAGTCACCGTCAGATCCGGAGTACTTGTAATAGTAGTTGACGTCCTCGGTTCCCACGTTGTTCACGGTGAGGAACGTCGAGATGTCAACCTCTCCGGTCAGGGTCGCGTCCTGATCGTAGGAGAGCGACGGCTCGTTGTTATCGATCGTGAGTGCCTTGGCGGTGTAGTCCTCGTTGCTCACGTTGTCGGTCGCGTAGACAACGAGCGTGTGCACACCGTCAGAGTAGTCTGTCGTGTCGATGTTCTTCGGTTCCGAGACAGACTCCAGGTCGCTCCGGTCGTCGGCCTCGTCGTAGTTTCCATCGCCACCGGGCAGCAGGTGGTAGTTGACGGAGTCGATGTCGTCAACGTCGTCGTTGGAACCGACGGTGACGTTACCAGTGATGTTCGCGTAACCGCTGATAACGTCGCCATCGCCCATCGTGTCGAACTGGACGTTCGGCTCGTCCGTGTCGATGGCGAACGACGTGTTCGACATATTGTTCAGCGTGTTTGCAACCGAATCCTCAGCGCCGGTGACTTCGACAATCGCAGACTCGTTGGTCGTGTTGTCGAGAGCCGTAATGTCGAAGTCGAGCGTCACCTGGGTGGTCGGGTCGTCGTCAGTGCCTGTAAGCGTGTGCGTGTTGCCGTCACCGTCTCGGACCGCAATGTCGACGGTGTTCGGCACAACCGGCTCGTCGAACGTCGCGGTCACCGTTTCGGAGCCCGCGTCGTTTTCGGAGTTGATCTGATCGGTCGAGAGCTCGACGTTCGTCGCGTCGGGCTTGATGTTGTCAACCTCGAACGAGTAGGTGGTCTCGTCGTAGTTGCCAGCCGTGTCCGTCGCGTTCACTTCAACGTAGATGGTTCCGTTCGGGAGCTGAGACGTCGTGTCAGTACTGGGATCAACGATGAACTGATCAGGAGTCCCAGTGGAGTACACCTCAGCGTTGTCGTCAGCGAACGTCTCGGAGTAGCCCGACTTGTTCGTGACAGTGATGTTAGCGCTCGCGACACTACTGTCGGAAACGTCAACCTTGATGTTGTGAGTCGGACTGCCGATTTCGGAGGCGGTCGGCTCTACCAGCTCAAACGTGGGCGCGCCAGTGTCGACGTTGAACGTGAGCTTCTGGGTTTGACGGGCGTTGTCGGCATTATCAGTCGCCGAGAGGACGGCCGTGTAGGAGCCATCTTCGAGTTCGGGGACGTCACCGACACCCGGACGGATCGTGATGTTGTTGTCCAGGTATTGCACACCGTCGTTGGTGGTCTGCGCGCCGATCTCGTAGGAGTAGTACTTGTCTCCGTCCTGTCGGAGCGTCACCTGGATCGTCTGGTCGTCCACGCCAGACGTAGCGTCAGTAAGCTTCTGACGGATCTCGGGCGTGGACGTGGTGTAATAAGTGCTGTCCGGAATGCTGTCATCCCCATCAACGAACGACACCGGGGTGCCGTCGAGAGTCAGGGAACCAACATCCTTCACTGCATTACTGTAATCCGTTCCTCCTTCTCCGATGTAGATCTGGAAGCTGTCTCCATCGCCAAGTCCCAGATCAGCATTGGTCGGGTCGAAGGTATAGCTCCAAGATGCGGAGCTGTCTATCGCAGTGTCAGAAATTTGGTCGCTCGCATTAACGGTGTCTGTTGTTTCGTTAATGGCGAGGACATACAGTGTATTTCCGTCTGAATATGCGTCGACATTTTCGATCGTTACATCTGTGCCAGGCTGGACGAGATTCTCGTTCAGACTGCCACCAGTAACAGCAGCGGCAGCACTCCCTGCGAACGCCATCGTCCCGCCGAAGACGGAGACGACCATCAGCGTCGCCAGGAACACCGCGCGCGCTTTATTGCGTAAGTCGCGTGTCATTAATTGGTGTCGTAAGTATAGTCGCGGTTAGTTGTCGAGCGATACGACTGCTGAGTCATCGCGTGCTCCGGCGGGCTCGCGCCCGGCGCGTCAATCGAGGTCGTAATAATCCTCGAGCACCTCCTCAAGTTTTTCAGAGACGTTCTTCCCGTCTGCAACGGCATCGCTGCGGACCTGTCGCCACACGTCCCGACTGATCTCGATGGACGTGTGCGTGGTGTCCTTGCGTGCGCCGTTATCCGATGTTGTCATCGTTGCCATGTTCCGTTCTACTACGGTCCGGTCAAGTCGAGTGGCCTCCACACAGCTATGCACCACTCGGCACGTGTATTCCAGTTTACACCACTTATATCTATTGCTAATATCTACCAGTGGTATTCGCCAAAGGTTTTATTTATATCTGGCAGACACGAGAGTTTCACGGTCTTTACTGCGGGTTTAGGAAATTCGGACAATCAGGTGTGGTACCAATATTCACGCACCGAGCGTGGCTTACCGACTACGTATATCAGACCACGCACGCACGAGCGCAAAAGGAGAGTGCAGTTGCGAGAGAGACGGCCCCGACCGTCGCATCACTCCACAGTGAGGTGATAAGTTCCGCTCGGCGACGCTGCTGACTCGAACGGCGACTGCGTCGCCGGACAGCAGGCCACCGCGAGCCTCGTGGATTCCAGGGCTCGTCGGAGCGATCCGTCGGTCCGCGGGCGAGGTCGACGACCGTGTCCGGGCGGGGGGCGTCGTACCGTCAGTTGGCTGCGATACTCCCGATCAGGCCGAAACAGGAAATCGCGACCACCGACAGCAACATTGAACCGGGATGCCTGCGCACTCCCGGTATGGTTTCAGTCGGCGACACTGCCCCTGATTTCACCGCACCGCTCGCAGACGGCGACATCGGTTCGTTCACCCTCTCAGAAGAACTCTCGGAGGGGCCGCTCGTCCTCGCGTTCTTCCCCGCGTCGTTCACGAGCACCTGTACGACCGAGATGTGTACGTTCCGCGACCAGATGGCCAACTTCGAGGACGTCGGCGCTGCCGTCTACGGCATCAGCATCGACACGCCGTTCACGCTCAACGAGTTCCGCCGACAGAACGAACTGAACTTCGCACTCCTCAGCGACACGAACCGCGAGATCATCGACGCCTACGACGTCTCGATGGACTTCGCGGACCTCGGCGTCTACAGCGTCGCAAAGCGCGCGGTCTTCGTCGTCGACGAAGACGGTACAGTCACGTACGCCTGGGTGAGCGACGACCCCGGCGCCGAACCCGACTACGACGAGGTCGCCGCCGCCGCCGAAGAAGCGAGCGCCTGAGACTGTCGGCTGTCCCTAGTTCAAGAGATCGCGGCCCCGGGGTCGCGACGTTCTTCACAGACAGACAGCCGACAGTATGTGTCGGCCGCGACACCCGAATCTGACACTTTCTCGATCGGCCTACCCGTAGGCTACTTTGCGCTCCCCGGAGTATACACAGAAGTATGGCTGAGTCTACCGAGAGCGTCGGTCACGAGTACGACCCGGACGCAGACCACAATTTCCCGGACGAGCGACTCAACGCTGTTCTCCCGCAGATTCTCGACGATCCCGAGATTACGACGTATCTGCAAGCCCAGAACGTCAATGCGGTCACGAGAAAAGGGTACAACGATCACGGTCCCAAACACATCGAAATCGTCCGCAACCGCGCGCTCAACCTCTATGACCTCCTGAAGGGCGGCGACGTGGCGTTCAACGGCGCGACCGACCAGGGTCTCGAGGAGGCCGACGAACCGGTGATCGTCGCGCTGGCGGCGACGTTGCACGACATCGGCCACGTCGTCCACCGCGACGAGCACGCGTACTATTCGATTCCGCTCGCATCCGACGTCCTCGATCGCATCCTCCCGCAGTTCGAGTTCTACGACACGACCGACGTGGTCCGGATGAAGGCCGAAGTGCTGCACGCGATTCTGTGCCATCACACCGAAGAAGATCCGCTGACGACCGAAGCGGGCGTCATTCGCGTCGCCGACGCGCTGGATATGGAGCGCGGCCGGTCGCGCATCCCCTACGAGAAGGGTGGCCGGGGGATCAACACCCTCTCCAGCCAGGCGATCGAGAGTGTCTCGCTCCGTCCAGGCGATGGCAAAGCCGTCCTCGTGGAGATCGAGATGGTCAACGCTGCCGGCGTCTATCAGGTCGACAACCTCCTGAAAGCGAAGCTCAGGGATTCGGGACTCGAATCGCACATCCGCATCGTCGCGGTCAACACGAAAGCCGACGATCAGCTCGTCGAGCGGATCGAACTGTAATAGGGATTATCGCACGTCTGCATAGATGTCTCGCCGGACGGGACGGCGAGAATCTCCGAACAGGTACGATAACCCCTATAAGGCGACCGAATAACGAGCGCAGCGCAGACGAGGAGAGACGCGATCAGTCGTCTGCGGGCGTGACTTCTTCGAGGCCGGCGACGGTGAGTTCGCCACCGAGCGTCCGGTTCGGGTATGGGATGTCGATGCCCTCCTCGTCGAAGCGCTGTTTCACGGTCTGGACGTACTCCGCGCGAGTCTTGACGAAGTCAGCACGACTCGGGTCGTCGATCCAGATTCGAGAGGTAAGCGTCACCGAGGAGTCACCGAGTTCTGTCAGCCGCACCGTCGGCGCGGGGTCTTCGAGAATATCGTCGCGAGCGTCGGCCTCCTCGACGATGATCTCGGTCGCCTTCTCGACGTCGTCGTCGTAGCCGATTCCGAAGGGGACCTGGAGGCGGAGTTTGTTCTTCGCGACGGGGTTCTTGATGACGCCGTCGGTCAGCGCCGAGTTCGGCACCGTCAGGAGTTCGTTGTCGAACGTCCGGACGCGCGAGACGCGGAAGCTGATGTCCTCGACGATGCCGGAGTTGCCGTCCCACTCGATCCAGTCGCCGATCTTGAACGGCTTGTCGGTGTAGATGAAGATGCCGGCGACGAAGTTCTTCAGCACGTCCTGCAGCGCGAAACCGATGGCGAGCGTCGCCGCGGCGGCGACGGTGGCGATGGAGGTGAGGATGTTGCCGTAGCCGGCGAAGGCGAAGGCGACGCCGAGCGCGCCGAAGGCGATGAGGAAGTTGGTGAGCTTCCGGAGCGGCTTGCGGGCGTGTGCGTCGAGGTCCCGCGCGGAGAGAAAGCGCCCGACGACGGGGCTGATGACGACGCGGCCGAGGGCGTACAGCGCGACGAACGCGACGACGAAGGTGACCGCCGAGCCGACGGCGTTGGCGATCTGGGCTTCGAGACCGAACGTATCGGCGAGGAAGTTCGCGATGGCGCCGTCGGGCTCGACCGGCGCCTCCGCCTGGAGCGGGGCGAGCGGGAGCGCCGTCATCGCTCGAACACCGCTGTGTGGCCGCGGGTCCGGACCACCTCGGCGTTGACGCGGTCGGCGAGGTCGTCGGCCAGCTCCTCCGTGGTGGTCCCCCCTCGGGCCGACCGGTGGAACTTCGCCTTGACGAACTCCCTGTCCTGCAGCTGGTCGTTGAGCTCGTCTTCGACGGGGTCGAGGCCGTTCTTGCCGACCCAGACCGTCACGTCGAGTTCGTGGATCCGCTGTGCCCGTGTGGAATCACTCATGTCTCCATCAGTAGGAGTGGAGCCGCTCAAAGGTTACGGGTGGTGTCGGGGCGAAAATCCGCGGCGGAGCGCACTCGTGAGCGGTCAGTCGTAGGGGTACCGGGCCTGCGCGCCGCAGTCGCAGGTGACGACGACGTGGCCGTCCTGCAGGCGGACGCGGGCGTTCGCGCCGGGGCGGAGGTAGGCGTCGCAGCGGTCGCAGGTGAAACGGGTGAACGCCCGGGGGAGCGCGAGGCGGTTGCGCTCGGCGATGCGGCGGGCGCGGCGGACGTAGCGGCGGGCGCGCTCGGCGTCGCCGTCGACGGTCGCCTCCCTGGCGAGGTCGTGCAGGCGGTCGATTCGCTCGCGAGCGATGGCCTCGGTGTCCACGTTCCGAGATGTCGCCGAGCGGCAGGTATACTTTGCGTTCGGCCGGCGCCGTCCGTTGCGGATCCGGCGGCCGGCACCGCCGCTCGCGTTCATAGTGGCCCGCACCGAGATGATAACGCATTAACCCCCACTCGGCATACGGTCGGTCCATGGACCTGCCGAGGGTGGCCGCGTTCACTGACTCCTACCTGCCGACTCACAACGGCGTCACCTACACGATCCAGACCTGGCGTGACCGCTGGCACCGCCGCGGCGGTCGGATGGACGTGGTCTACCCCGGCAGCGACCACGAACCCGTCGAGGGGGAGTATCCGGTCAGTAGCCTCCCGTTCCCGTTCTACGAGGGGTTCCGGGTCGGCGTCCCAGGAGTCCCCGAGGCCGTCGACAGCGCCGAGGTGGTCCACGCCCACTCGCCCTTCAGCCTCGGCCTCGCCGGACTGCGCCTCGCCCGGAAACACGACCTGCCGATGGTCGCCTCCTACCACACGCCGACCAGCGAGTACGCGGAGTATCTCGCCTTCACCCGCCCCATCGAGCGGGCGGTCGAGCGCAGTGCCGAGGAGTACGAGCGGCGCTTTCTCGACCGGACGGACGTGGTCGTCGCGCCCAGCGAGCGGACCGCCGACCACGTCCGCGACACCCTGGGCACGACGACGCCGGTCGAAGTCGTCTCCAACGGCGTCGACGTGGACTTCTTCCGCCCCGTCGAGACCGACCGGTTCCGCGAGCGCCACGGGCTGCCCGCGGGGCCACTCGTCGGCTACACCGGCCGCCACGGGTACGAGAAGAACCTGCCCGCGATCGTCGACGCGGCCGACGGTCTGGACGTGACCCTGGTGTTCAGCGGCGACGGGCCGGCCCGTGAGGACATCGAGCGAGCCGCCGCCGGGGCCGACGTGGACGCGCACTTCCTGGGCTGGCTCGACCGAGAGGAACTGCCCTCCTTCTACACGGCGCTCGACGTGTTCGCGTTCCCGAGCCCGGTCGAGACCCAGGGTATCGCGGCGCTGGAGGCCAACGCCTGCGGGACGCCGGTCGCGGGCGTCGCCAGCGCCGCGCTGGCCGACACCATCGATCAGGGCGAGACCGGCTACAAGGCGCCGCCGGACGACGTGGCCGCGTTCCGCGACGTGATCGCGCGGACGCTCGCCGAGCGCGAGCGGTTGAGCGAGGAGTGTCTCGCCCGCCGGGACGCCATCAGCGTCGAACACTCCGTCGACCGGCTCGCCGACGTCTACGACGGACTGCGCTGACTCACTGCTCGCCCTCGCCGAGATCGGACTGTTCGAGCGCGACGCCGAGAGCGACACCGAGACCCATCCCGATGGCGATCCCGAGCGCGAGGTCGTCCATCGCCGTCCCCAGCGCCACGCCCATCGCGGAGCCGATGGCGATCCCTATCGCTATCCCCGACCCGCCGGTCTCGGCGTCGTCGGGTTCGTCGATGTCGGGTTCGTCCCGTCCTGTCACCTCGTCGGGCCCGCCGGTGTCGCCACCGTTCGCGTCGTCTGCCATACCGGGTACGAGCACCGTCGCGCGGATACCTATCGCTGTCGGATACGGGGCGTCGGGCGGGAGAACGGGCGCCCGGTCAGGTCCTGTCGGCTTCGGGGTTGTTCGCGCGGCGGTAGGCGCCGACCATCTTCCAGAGGGCCGTGTCGATGTCGCCCTCGACCGACTCCGTCTCGATCTGGCGGTACAGGTCTTCGGAAACCTCGATCTGGGGCATCACTCCATCCTACACGGTAGATACTGAAAAACTTCCTGTGAGTCGCGAACGAGTAAACGTTTTCGCGGGACCGCGCCGAGAAGCGGGGGTCCGATCCGGACCGCGGCGAGGTGTGGCAGATCGGTCAGTTCTCGGGGCGGGGGAACGCGGTGACGACCTTCGAGACCACGTCGAAGGGGTCGTAGATCGACTGGTGGCACTGGCAGTAGACGGCGTTCTCGGCGCCGTCGACGGTCGCCGACTGCTTGAATCCGGAGGGGACACAGCACAGATGCGTACACTTGTTGAGCCAGGCGAGAAAGCCCCGGTCGGTGCTCGCGGCGAGCCACTCGTCGTCCTCGGCGAGGCGCTCGATCTCGGGGCTGCGGATGACCTGCACCGGGAGCGTCGAGTCCGTCTCGACCGAGCGCCAGGTGGCCGCAGCGGGCTTGCCGAGGCCCGCGTCGCCGACCCCGTTGCCCCACTCCTCGTAGTCGTCGAACATCTCGACTGCGAGTTTCGTCCCCGACTCCAGGTCCGCCTCCCACTCGTAGCGGCCGCCGGGGTCGGCGCGGAGGAAGTTGTCCGCCTCGCTGTCGGGGACGAGTTTGGGGTGGGTCTGGATGCCGCAGTACTGGAACCACTTGCTGGAGTAGGTCACGCCGCCGAGTGTCGTCTTCGCCGCACCGTCGGCGACCTCGCCGTTCTCGGCCGCAGCCGGCCACACGCCCCTGAGATAGCCGTCTTCGACGGTCACCGGAATCTGGGACATCCCGCGGGGGGCCGGGCCGTCCGTGTTCCTGATGACCTTCGCCTCGACGTTCCCGCCGCCGACGCCGCTCCGGTTGGTCGGCACCGTCGTCAGTCCCGACCCGGCGACGCCGAGCGACCCCAGCGCCGCGCTCCCGACCATCCCCTTCACGAACCGACGACGACTCGACGGCGCCGGATACTTGTCCTCGTCCATGTCACCGAGTGGCGCGGCCGGAAGTATAAATTATATTAAATATTTTGTGGAATCGCGGACGACGGCTGGACGGTTACACGGTTCGTGTAACGTACTACGGCGCGTGAAGGCCGGAAAGGCGATAAATCGGCGCCCTCGGTCGACGTGTCCGTGAACGAACCGGACCGATTAAAAGTGGCCCACCCCCAGTCTTGTGGGTATGAACGGTGATTCCCTGGTCACCTTCGTGGCGCGTTCGGAGTTGCGCTCGGCGCTGCTCCGCGCGGTCGAACGCGACCCCCGCACGACCGGCGCCCTCCACGCCGATCTGGACGTGAGCCAGTCGGGCGTCTACAAGACGCTGGACGAACTCGCCGACCGCGGGCTCGTCCGCGAGTCCGACCGGTGGGAGCTGACCGCCCGCGGCCGGCTCGTCGCCGACGAACTGGCGCGCCAGGACGCGGTCGAGGACCTGCTCGACGACGAGTTCTGGGACGACCACGACGTGTCCGCGTTGCCCCGCCGATTCAGACAGCGCCTCGCCGGCGCGGGCGAGTGGGAGCTGTACCGCAACCCCGCCCGGAACCCCCAGTACCTCGAACGCTGGGCGGTCGAACTGTTCCGCGAGGCCGACTGGCTGCGCGTGGGCGCGCAGGTGTACTACCCCCGCTTCGCCCGCATGGTCGACGAACTCGCCGACAGAGGCGTCCTCGACGCCCAGGTCGTCGCCGACGACCGCCTCGTCGACGAGGCCATCGAGCGCTACGCCGACGGCGACGCCCCCTCCTGCATCGACGAGCGCGTCGCCGACCTGCCCTTCTCGTTCACCGTCACCGCCGACCTGGTCGCCCTGTCTTTGCCGACACGCGACGGCGTCTCCGATCTGGACGCCGTCCTCGTCGGCTCCGGCGAGGGCGCCGTCGAACTCGGCCGGGACATCCACGCCCACTTCTGGGAACGGGCGGTCCCCGTCGAGGACTACCTCGCGACCGTCTGAACGGGTGAGCGCGGTTCTACCCCGAATCGCCCGGTGCGGTCCGCCGCTCGTGCTCGATCACGTCGAGGTTCTCGTCCAGCAGGAGGTCGAGCGCTTCGCCGTCGACCTCGACCGTGGTCTCGACTCTGATCGGGTCCTCGCCGACGATCTCGCCGGCCGTCTCGAACAGTTCGGTCAGTTCCCAGATCGGCGTCTCCCGCACGTCGATGCCGGCGTCGTAGTACAGGGCGATAACCGCCGGATGGTCGAGGACCTTCGCCCCGAGCGCGGAGTGTGAGCGGGCGCCGCACTCGCGGCACTCGTGGACCACGTCGAGGTGCGCCTCGAACCCTTCGGAGGCATCCGGCTCGCGGACGGTAGTGTCGATCCGCCCGCTGCAGGAGGGGCAGAACCCGCGGTTGACTCGCTCGGTCTCCGTGTAGAGGTACTGGCTGTAGACCGACGGGAGGTCCTCGGGGTCGTGGCCCGCGGCGACGACCGGCGGCGCGGGCATGTCCGTGACCGTCACCTCGCAGTCGACGCACTCGATGCGCATCTGTTCGGTCTCGTAGCCCGCCTCGACGGTCCCGCCGCAGTTCGGACACTCCCCGACCGGACGCGGCTCGACGCTCGTCCCGTCGTCGGTGTAGACGCCGGAGACCACCGCGCCGACGAGCCGCGCCCCCGCGTACGTGACGACGTACCCCTCTTCGCCGACCCGGGCGACGAACCGGGGCATCAGCTCCTGCAAGTGGTAGTTGAACTGGCCGGAGTCGCGGACGCCCGCCGCTTCGCGTATCCGCGCGAACGACGCCGCCCGGTCGTCGGAGGCCTTCGTCAGGTCCCACACCGCCCGCAGGATCGAAAAGCGCATCTCGTTGGCGACCGCCGCGAACACCTCGCCGGGGTCGGTCGATTCGCCGTCGCTCTCGCTCATGCGGGTGGTTCGTCACCACAGCGGCTTGAAAGTCGGTGTCCACCCGTCGCCTCTCCCCGGCTCGCCGACTCGAGCCAGTGCGCTACCGGCGCGGATGCTCGCCTTCCCGCGCGACCAGCTTTTTCCGCTCGGGTCGCTTCCGCCGCTCGCGACCATCGCGCAATAACGTGGTTCTGCTGAGCGAAGCGAAGGTCGGGAGAACAGTGCTCTCCGGGTGGCGAGAGAACGCGGCCTCACGAGGACTCCGTTCGGCCGCGAACAGCACCGTTCAGGCCAGCGCGCTGCCCGCGCGGATGATATCCTTCTCGCCGAAGGCCGGTCCCACGAGCTGGAGGCCCACGGGCAGGCCGCCGTCGGTCTCGCCGGCGGGCACGGAGATCGCGGGAACGTTCGCCAGGTTCACCGGCGTCGTGTTGGCGTCGGCGAGGTACATCGTCAGCGGGTCCGAGAGGCTCTCGCCCATCTCCATCGGCGGGACGGGCATCGTCGGCGACGCGAGCACGTCCGCGCCCTCGAGCGCGTCGTTGATGTCGCGCTTGATCCAGGCCCGGGCGTCCTGGGCCTTCTTGTAGTACTTGTCGTGATAGCCGGCCGAGAGCGCGTAGGTGCCCAGCAGGATCCGGGATTTGACCTCTTCGCCGAAGCCGTCCTCGCGAGCGCGGGCGAACGTCTCGTTCCAGTTGCCGTCGTATCCGCCCGACTGACCGTAGCGGACGCCGTCGAACCGGGCGAGGTTCGAGGAGGCCTCGCTCATGGCGGTCACGTAGTAGGCCTCGACCGCGTAGCGCAGACACTCCAGGTCGACCTCGTGGTAGCTGGCGCCCCGCGATTCCAGGTCGTCGATGGCGTCCCAGAACACGTCGGTCACCCGCTCGTCGGCGCCGTCGAGGAGTTCGGTTGGGACGCCGATGTCCAGCCCGTCCACGTCGCCGTCTGCCGCGGCGGCGTAGTCGTAGGCGCCCTCGCCGTTCTCTTCGGTCGCGTCCCGAGTCGTCGCGTCGCGCTCGTCGGGACCGGCGATGACCTCCAGCAGCTCGGCGGCCTCCTCGACCGTGGGTGCGATGGGGCCGACCTGCTCCAGGGAGTTTGCGTAGGCGACGACCCCGTACCGCGAGACGAGCCCGTAGGTGGGCTTGATGCCGACAACGCCACAAAAAGCGGCGGGACACCGAATGGACCCGCCCGTATCGGTCCCGAGCGCGTAGTCGGTCTCGCCGGCGGCGACGGCCGCCGCGGAGCCCCCGGAGGAGCCCCCCGGAACGCGCCCGGGGTCCACGGGGTTCTCCGTCGCGCCGAAGTGGGAGGTTTCGGTGGTCGTCCCCATCCCGAACTCGTCCATGTTCGTCTTCCCGGGGATGGTGGCGCCCGCTTCCTTCAGGCGCTTCACCACCGTGGCGTCGTAGGGAGGGACGTACTCCGCCAGCATCGCGGAGCCACAGGTCGTGCGCACCCCTTCGGTTGAGATGTTGTCCTTGACGGCCACGGTCGTCCCCGAGAGCGGGCCCTCGGAGTCGGACTCGATGACTTCCTCGGTGATGTAGGCGTTGAGCGCCATCTACCCCACCCGCGGGCCCTTGAACTTCCCGTCCTCGGTCTCCGGGGCGTTGGCGAGGGCGTCCTCCTGGGAGAGGCTCGTGCGCTCCTCGTCGGCGCGCATCACGTTGACCAACTCGGGCTCCCGTTCGACCTCGGGGACCTCCTCCAGCGCCTCGAAATGCTCCAGAATGTCGCCGAACTGCTCGGCGAAGCGCTCGACCTCGTCCTCCGAGAGGTCGATGCGGGCGAGTTCGGCGACGTGACGGACATCCGACTCCGTCGCGCCGTTTCCGTCTGTCATAGAGGGAGAAACGCCAGCGCGCGAGTAAGGGTTTCGGTCCCCGTGACGATATATAACCGTTTCGAGAATGACGAATGACATGCGTCGAAACCTCCGATTTCCGGCGCGTGAGGGGAGGAAACCGCCGCCGGAGCCACATGATTTATATTCTTGGGACACATCCAGTAGTACGCATTCGACGTTCTCCGGACGACGGAATCCAACACCCATTATGAGCGACACGCGAACCCGGCGCCACGAGCGGGAGCGGCAAAGCGAGACTGAACAGGAAGAGGAGGAGGCCGACGAGCAGACCCGCTGCCCCGAGTGCGGCGGCAACCTCATCGTGGACGACGAGCGCGGGGAGACGGTGTGTGCGGACTGCGGCCTCGTCGTCGAGGAGGACGAGATCGACCGCGGGCCGGAGTGGCGCGCGTTCGACGCCGCCGAGAAGGACGAGAAATCGCGGGTCGGGGCCCCGACGACGAACATGATGCACGACAAGGGCCTCTCCACGAACATCGGCTGGCAGGACAAGGACGCCTACGGCAACTCCCTCTCCAGCCGCCAGCGCCAGAAGATGCAGCGCCTGCGCACCTGGAACGAGCGCTTCCGCACCCGAAACTCCAAGGAGCGCAATCTCAAGCAGGCCCTCGGCGAAATCGACCGCATGGCGAGCGGGCTGGGACTGCCCGACAACGTGCGCGAGACGGCGTCCGTGATTTATCGCCGCGCGCTCGACGAGGACCTCTTACCGGGACGCTCCATCGAGGGCGTCGCCACCGCCTCCCTCTACGCCGCCGCCCGGCAGGCCAACGCCCCCCGGTCACTGGACGAGGTGGCCAACGTCTCCCGGGTCGAGAAGGACGAAATCGCCCGGACCTACCGATACGTCATCCGGGAGCTCGGCCTCGAAGTCAAGCCCGCGGACCCCGAGCAGTACGTTCCCCGCTTCGCGAGCGAACTCGACCTGCCCGAGGAGACGACCCGGCGCGCCCGCGAACTGCTCGCGAGCGCCAAGGAGGCGGGCATCCACAGCGGCAAATCGCCGGTGGGGCTCGCCGCGGCGGCCGTGTACGCCGCCTCCCTCCTCACCAACGAGAAGGTCACCCAAAGCGAGGTCAGCGAGGTGGCGAACATCTCGGAAGTGACCATCCGCAACCGGTATCACGAGCTCCTCGACGCCGAGGGCTCCGTGCGAATGGAAGCCTAAATCCGGCTCGCGCCCCCGGGTAGCGTATGGCTCCGGAGACGACGCGGCACTTTACTGCGACCGTTTACCTTGTCAACGACGGCGAGACGCTCCTCCACGAACACGACCGGCTCGGTATCACGATTCCCCCCGGCGGCCACGTCGCCCGCGACGAACTCCCCCATGAGGCAGGCCTCCGCGAAGTCCGAGAGGAGACCGGACTCGACGCCGACCTGCTGACCGAGGACCAGCCCGACCCCGTCGCGGCGCCCGCGGGCGAGGAACTTCCTACCCCCCGCCATCAGATGCTCTACGACATCGACGTGTTTCCCGACGGCGAGGTGGGCCACCAACACATCGACTTCGTCTACTTCGCGACGGCGGAGAGCCGGGAACTCGCCCCGGCACCAGGCGAGGCGGACGCCGACGTGTGGGAGTGGTACGCCCCCGCGGAACTCCGCGCGAGCGCCATCGACGCCGATACGGTAGAAATCGGTATCGAGGCCATCGAAGCGGTGACTGAACACGGGGGCAACGCGTAAGGTCCAGGGCCGGGAGGGAAAGCCCATGTACGACGTCGCCTTCGTCGGCACGGGTCCCGACCCGGACAACCCAGTCAGCGGCGAGAGCTTCGCGATGGCCTACCGGCACGCGCCCGGCTACGAGCGCCTCGATAACTGTCGCATCGTCGCCTGCGCGGACCTCGTGCCCGAGAACGCCGAGGCGTTCGCGGAGCACTTCGACATCAACGCCGCGCACGTCTACGAGGACTACGGAGAGATGGTCCGGGAGACGGAACCGGACATCGTCTCGGTCTGTACGCCCGTCCCGACTCACGCATCCATCGTCCTCGACCTCGTCGAGGCGGGGGTCGAGGCGGTCCACTGCGAGAAACCGATGGCGCTGACGTGGGGCGACGCGAAGGCGATGGCTCGCGAGGCGTGGCGCGCGGACGTCCAGCTCACCTTCAACCACCAGCGCCGGTTTACCTACCCGTTCCGCGACGCGAAAGAACGCATCGAGGCCGGCGATATCGGCGAGCTGGAGCGGGTGGAGGTCTCGTGTGGCGAGCTACTCGACAACGGGACCCACTTCATCGACCTCGCGAATTTCTACAACGACGACCACGCCGCGGAGTGGGTCATCGGGCAGATAGACTACCGCGAGGAGCAGGTGAAGTACGGCGCGCACAACGAGAACCACGGCCTCGTCCAGTGGGCCTACGAGAACGGGGTGCAGGGGCTCGCCGCCACCGGCGACGGCGCGGACCTCGTCGGCGTCCAGACCAGAGCAGTCGGCACGGACGGCGAAATCCGCGCCCAGGCGACGTGGCGCGACGGGCCGAGCCTCCGGATTCGCCGGGGAGACGACTGGGAGACCATCGAAAAGGAGACGGAGGAAACGGGCGCTATCGAGGGCGCAATCGAACATCTCGTCGCGTGTCTCGATAGCGGAACGGAGCCCGAAATATCCGCCCGACAGGCGCTCTCGCAGACGGAACTCATATTCGGCGCCTACGAGTCGTCGCGCCGACGCGGGCGGGTGGAGTTCCCGCTCGATGTCGAGGACAACCCGCTGGAAGCGATGGTCGAATCCGGTGAACTGAATCCCGAACCGGAGGCCTAACTTCTTCACTGGGGACGGAGCTACGCTGAGCCATGGCCTGAGTACCGGTCGCGGGGAGCCGAGGCGGGTGTGCAGTCGCCTCCCCGCGGACACGGAGACTGCCTGTTCGCTTCGCCACCAGCGACGCGTTTCTCCGCGGCTACAGTCTGGACTCGACGTACCGCTCGACGTTGCGCTCCTCGCGGGACTTGAACCCGGCCTCGCGAGCGAACCGGTCGAGTTCGCGGGCAACGTGGCTCCCGTACTGGACTGCCTTCTTGCCCCGGAAGGCCACCCGGTCGGGAACGAACGCCCGCGCGGCGCGCCGGAATCCGGCTTTCCGCTCACCGCGCTCGTCCACGAGTAGCTCCGGCGGTAGACGGAGCGCCGCGTCCACGACCCGGTCGTGTAAGAGCGGCGCGACAACGCCGACGCCCGCCGATTCGAGGACCCGTACGTCGCGTTCCAACTGGTCGGGGAGCGTCCGGACCGTCTCGTCGCGCGCGCCCCGGACGGTTCGGGCCTCGGTTCGGGAATCCGAGGGCGCCCCCGCCACCTTCTCGTAGCCACCGAACAGTTCGTCGGCGCCCTGGCCGACGGCCAGTCGGGTGTAGCCGTCGGCGCGCGCACGCTCCGCGACGAGATAGAGCGGGAGCGCGATAGCCACGTCCATCGGGTTCGTCCGGCCGGTCGCCCGCGCGACTTCGGGGACGGCCGCTTCGAACGTCCCGGTGTCAAGCTCCACGACCCGCAGGTCCTCCGCGCGCCCCATCGCTCGGGCGCTCTCCCGGGCCGCCGCGAGGTCCGGGCTGCCGGGGAAGCCGGCCGCGTACAGCGGCGCGTCGGTCCCGCTCGCGACCACCGCGGAGTCGACGCCGCCGGAGAAGGCCACGGCGAGCCCGTCGCTGTCCACTTCCGAGAGCGTCGTCCGCAGGACTCGACGGAGCCGGACGAGCGCCACCCGTCGGGGAAGGCTCGGCGGCGAGGGGAGCCCCCAGCATCGGCGGTGCTCTCGCCCCGTGCCGACGTGCCCCGCGGGGAACCGCTCGGGGTCAGCGAGCGTATCGGGGTCGAACGACCACTCGTCCCCGTCAACGAACAGCGGAATACGGCCGAGAACGTCGCTTACGAGACGTCCATCGGGGAGTTCGCCGGCGAACCCTCCCGTCCCCGGGAGAGCAACGCCCTCGTCAACGGCCCATTGCGCCCGACGGGCGGACGCGCCGCGAATCAAAGCAGTTGGTCCAGCCGCGAGCGCACCCGACGCTTCACGCCGCCGGCGGCCTGCCGGAAGCTGATGCGCCACGGCGTGCGCTTGCCCTCGACGGACGTCCGACCGGCGCGGATGGCGTCGAGAATCGCGCCCTCGGAGCGCTCCTCGGTCCCGACGAGCGTCGGCGCCTGACCGACCATCTCGGAGATGTGCGCGTCGCTGCCGGCAGTCATCGGCACGCCGTGCTCCCGGGCGAACGTCTCGGCTTTCCGGTTCGCGCGTCCCGTGAGCAAGCGGGAGTTGTACACCTCGATTGCGTCGGCGCTCGCCAACTCGTCCTCGCTAATCTTGTGGGCGACGCCGCTGCGGGACTTCTGGAAGGGGTGAGGAACGACGGCGATGCCTCCCTGCTCGTGGATCGCGTCGAGGGTCTCGGAGAAGGGAAGCCCGGGCTCAACTCGTTCGCGCACGCCGAAGGCGAGGACGTGACCAGCGGCGGTCGTCACCTCGGTTCCGGTGATCCCGACGACCCCGTAGTCGGCCGCCTTCTCGGCGGCGTCTAGGCTCGCCTCGATGGCGTCGTGGTCGGTCACCGCCAGCGCGTCCAGCCCCACGGCCGCGGCCTGCTCCAGAAGGAGGTCGACTTCGTCCCGGCCGTCGTGGGAGAGCGCCGAATGTGAGTGTAGTTCGACCGCCAGCACGAATGACGATTGTGGGGGCGGGGGCAAAAGCGACGCGGTCCACCCGGAATACACGTTCATGGGTATAGAAACCCATTTGAGGCCTCCTGATAACCACTTCAGTGAATGCCACTCGCCGATGCGGACCGCGAACTCGTGGAGGCGGAGCTCGGCCGCGAGGTCACGGCGGCCGAGGACGCCCTGTTCGAGAACCTCTGGAGCGAACACTGCGCCTACCGCTCCTCGCTCCCGTTGTTGGGCGCCTTCGAGTCGGAAGGTGAGGACGTAATCCTCGGACCGGGCGACGACGCGGCCGTCGTCCGCGTCGGCGACGGAACCTACGCCACGATGGGAATCGAGAGCCACAACCACCCCTCCTACGTGGACCCCTACGACGGCGCCGCCACCGGCGTCGGCGGTATCGTCCGGGACACCCTCTCGATGGGTGCCTACCCCGTCGCGCTGACCGACTCGCTGTACTTCGGTGACTTCGACGCGGAACACTCCCGCTACCTCTTCGAGGGGGTCGTTGAGGGGATATCCGACTACGGCAACTCCATCGGCGTTCCGACGGTGGGCGGGAGCGTCGCCTTCCACTCGGATTACGAGGGCAACCCGCTGGTGAACGTCGCCTGTGTCGGGCTTGTGAGCGAGGACCGACTGGTGACTGCGGATGTCAAAGAGCCGGGCAACAAACTCGTCCTCGTCGGCAACGCGACGGGTCGGGACGGGCTGGGCGGCGCCTCCTTCGCCAGCGAGGACTTGGCCGAGGACGCCGAAACAGAGGACCGTCCGGCCGTGCAGGTCGGCGACCCGTACACCGAGAAGTTGCTTATCGAGGCCAACGAGGAGCTCGTCGATTCGGAGCTCGTGCTCGCCGCGCGGGACCTCGGCGCCGCCGGCTTGGGCGGTGCGTCGAGCGAGATGATAGCCAAAGGTGGCCTCGGGTGCGAAATCGAACTCGAAGAAGTCCACCAGCGCGAGCCAAACATGAACGCGATGGAGATTCTCCTCGCCGAATCCCAGGAGCGGATGTGCTACGAGGTCACACCCGAAAACGTCGAGCGAGTCGAGCGAATCGCCGAGAAGTACGACCTTGGATGTTCGGTCATCGGCGAGGTCACCGAGGGCGAACGCTACGTCTGTACCTTCGAGGGCGAGACCGTCGTCGACGCGCCCGCGGAGTTCCTCGCGGACGGCGCGCCGCTCAACGACCTCCCCACCGAGGAAGCGCCCGAGCCGGAGACCGACCTCCCGGCCCCCGACTTGGCGGAGGCCTTCGACGCGGTCGTTTCGTCGCCGAACTGCGCGAGCAAGCGGTGGGTCTACCGACAGTACGACCACGAGGTCGGCGCGCGCACGTCAGTGAAGCCGGGCGACGATGCCGCCGTCCTGGCGATTCGGGAGGCGGAAACCGGCCTCGGGCTCTCAGCGGGCGCAATGCCGAACTGGACCGACGTGGCCCCCTACGAGGGCGCTCGCGCCGTCGCCCTGGAGAACGCGACGAACCTCGCGGCCAAGGGCTGTGACCCGCTCGCCGCGGTGGACTGCCTGAACGGCGGCAACCCCGAGAAGCCCCGGATTTACGACGGTTTTAAGGGAATCGTGGACGGCCTCGCGGAGATGTGTTCTACCCTGAAGGTGCCGGTCGTCGGCGGCAACGTCTCGCTCTACAACGATTCGGAGGCCGGGCCCATCCCGCCGACGCCGACGCTGATGATGACCGGCACCAAGGAAGGGTACGAGGCACCGCCCGCCGCGCTCCCCGAGAGAGAGTACGACCTCCTGTTGGTCGGCGAACGAAACGAGGAACTCGGCGGCGCTGAGTACCTCGCGCGACTCGGGGGGAGCGATTCGTTCCCCGCACTGCCCGCGGACCCCGCGGCGGCGGTCGAGTCGGTTCGGTCGGTCGCCGAGCTGGACTCGACCGCCGCGGTCCACGACGTGAGCGACGGCGGACTCGCCGTGACGCTGGCTGAGATGGTCACCCCCGACGCGGGCGCGGACGTGAGGGTCGACTCCCTTGCCGAACTGTTCTCCGAGGCGCCCGGTCGGGCCGTCGTCGCCACGAGCGACGCCGACGCCGTCCGGGAAGCGTCGGACCTGCCCGTCTCGGAACTCGGCGACGCCACCGACGACGGGGCGCTCTCGCTGACCGTCGACGGCGAAAAACTGGCACGCGGCGCGGACGAGATCGCCGGCCTGCGCGACACCCTGACCGAACTCGAGTAACCCTACAGCGCGAACGGGACGACGTAGGCAACGAGAAGCCCCACGACGGCGACCGCGGCGCCGATGCCGGCCTGTCTACCCGTGAACTCCTGCATCGGCGAGGTGACGCGCCCTTCCTCCTCGTCTCCGTCGTCGTGTCCGTGGTCGTCTGCCATACGCTGGTCTCCGGTGGGATAGCCCTTTTAGCCTTCGATGCGCGGGACGTCCGCCGGCACGTGGCGGACAATGTGCACGTCGTAGACGTCGTCGCCGGCGGTGACGCGCTGACCGACGGAGGAGATGCCGCTAACGACGTGGCCGGCGTTGTCGCTGCCCAGAAAGACGACCCGGGCCTCGTCCTCGCGGGCCAACGCGCGCAGACGTTCGGCGATGGCACCCCCCGGTGCGAAGCGGTCGACCGTCGCGAGGTGAACGGAGGCCTCCGGGGCGATTTCCTCGACCTCCCCGCGGATGGCCTCGGCGACGGTCGCGGCGTCGAAGGGCTCACCGGAGTCCAGCCAGCCACAGTCGCGGGCGTACTCGGCGTCGCCGACCGGGACGACCGTCGCCACCTGTAGCGGCGCATCGAGCGCGTCCGCGTACTCGGCTGCACGAGCCAGCGCCGCGCGCGCGAGGTCGGAGCCGTCGTAGGCCACGAAGTGGGTCACACTCATTATTGAGGTTCCTTCTTTTTCAATGGGCACGGTGTGGCGCGCGTCGCCGCGGGGACCCGGGGCCTTTTGGTTCCTGCTCGCTCACAGTCCGGTATGACTCTCACGAAGCGGATTATCCCCTGTATCGACGTGGACGTGGATGAGGAGGGGAACGCCGCCGTCTACACCGGCACGAACTTCGAGGACCTCGAATACACCGGCGACCCCGTCGAGATGGCCAAGGAGTACAACGTCGCGGGCGCCGACGAGTTCGTCTTCCTCGACATCACCGCCAGCGCCGAGGGGCGCGAGACGATGCTCGAAACGGTCTCCTCGGTGGCGGACGAGGTCTTCATCCCCCTGACCGTGGGCGGCGGCATCCGCACGAAGGGGGACGTCAAGGAGACACTCCGGGCCGGCGCGGACAAAGTCTCCATCAACACCGGCGCGCTCGAACGGCCCGAGTTGATCACCGAGGGCGCTGACGCCTTCGGCTCGCAGTGTATCGTCATCTCCGTCGACGCGAAGCGGCGCTTCGACGAACGGGGGGAACACTATCGGGAGGTCGACGGGGAGTCCTGCTGGTTCGAGTGCACGGTAAAGGGCGGCCGCGAGGGGACGGGCACCGACGCCATCGCGTGGGCCGAGGAGGCCGAATCGAGGGGCGCCGGCGAACTCTTCATCAACTCCATCGACATGGACGGCACGAAGGACGGCTACGACATCCCCCTCCTGGAGGAGGTCTGCGAGGCCGTCTCAACCCCCGTAATCGCCTCGTCGGGCTGTGGCGAGCCCGAACACGCCTACGAGGCGTTCGCGGCCGGCGCGGACGCGGCGCTCGCGGCCTCTATCTTCCACTTCGACGAAGTGAGTATCGAGGAAATGAAGGCGTATCTCGACGAACGGGGCGTGCCGGTGCGTCTGTAGGGGAACTCAGACCGCGGTCTCGAAGGCGTCGCGGAACGCGGAGGTCTGGTCTTTGACCCGGCCCGCCGCGGTCTCGAGCGCTTCGAGGGGATCGACGCCCTCCTCGGTCTTGACGGAGAGAATCGGTTCGGTCTGGCCACCCGACTGTTCGGGGTTCATGTCGTAGGTGGCGGCGGCCACGCCCTCGGTCTCCAGGAGCGCCCCTTTCAGGACGTTCATGAAGGTGTGGTCCTCGCCCTCGACTTCGATACGGAGTTCCGTGTCCTCGTTCTCGATGACCCGCAGGTCCATAGGGACGAAACGACCGAGCGCCGTTTCAACGTTGCGTTACGGAGGGCAAGCGGGGGCACGCAACCACCGGCAGACGCCACCCCCCTTCGTCGGTGTTTTTGTACCCGTGGGCGAGACAAGAAACACATCAATGTCCGATACGGTCCGCGTCCACCGCCGCGAGGAGATCGACACCGTCAACCCCGAAGTCCACGGCCACTTCGCCGAACACCTGGGTCGCTGTATCTACGGGGGCATCTGGGTCGGAGACGACGAGGAGGTCCCCACGACCGACGGCATCCGCGAGGACACCGTCGAACTCCTCACGGAACTCGGGCTGAACCAGCTCCGGTGGCCCGGCGGCTGTTTCGCCGACGCCTACCACTGGGAGGACGGCGTCGGCCCCCGCGAGGAGCGCCCGAGCCGTCCGAACGACTTCTGGGCGCAGGGCCGCGAGGAGGAATTCACGGAGTCTAACGCCTTCGGGACGGAGGAGTTCATGCGCCTCTGCGAGCTCGTCGACGCCGAGCCGTTCCTCGCCGCGAACGTCGGCTCCGGCGCGCCCGACGAGGCCAGTAGCTGGGTCGAGTACTGCAACAGCGACGCCGACACCACTCGCGCCCGGGAGCGCGCCGAAAACGGGAGCGAGGAGCCCCACGACGTGGCATACTGGGGCGTCGGAAACGAGAACTGGGGCTGTGGCGGCCGCTTCGACCCCGAGACGTACGCCAACGAGTTCCGGCGCTTCGCCCACTACATGAAGCTCTCCGGCGCCGAGGAGACCGTCGCCTGCGGGCACATCCAGGAAGACTGGAACCGCCGCTTCCTCGCGGAGCTCACCGAGCCGGACCTGATGGACCACCTCTCGGTCCACCGCTACTTCGGGCGCTTCGGGCCGGAGTGTGGCAGCCCGACCGAGTTCGACGAGGAGGAGTACTACACCCTCTTCGCCCACTCGATGCAGGTCGGCATCGACGTCGACAACGTGGCGGCCGCTCTCGATGCGTATCTCTCGACGGACGACGTCGGCATCGCGGTCGACGAGTGGGGCGCGTGGTACCCCGAGGCGACCAGCGAGAACGGCCTCGAACAGGAGAACACCGTCCGCGACGCCGTCGCCGCCGCGGGCGTCCTCGACGACTTCAACCATCGGGCCGACCTGATTTCGATGGCGAACCTCGCGCAGACGGTCAACGTCCTGCAGTGTGTCGTCCAGACCGACGAGGAGGACGCGTGGCCCACGCCCACCTATCAGGTCCTCGACCTCTACAGCCCCCACGCCGGCGCGACCGCGGTCCGAACGGCCGTCGAGACGGAGGAGGTCGAGACCGACCTGCGCGACCTGCCTCTCGTGAGCGCCTCCGCCACAGTTCGAGAGGGGGAGACGAACGTGACGCTCAGCAACCGCGCGCTCGACGACGCGCGGACAGTTCGGGTCGAACTCGACGGCGACGCCGGAACGGCGACCGGCGAGGTCCTCTTCGACGGACAGGACCCCGACGACTACTCCACCCGCGAGAACGCGGACGCCTTCGCGGCGAGCGACCTCGATGTCGAGGAAGAAGACGGCGACCTGCTCGTCGAACTCCCGCCTAACAGCGTCGCGGGCCTGTCGGTCGAGTCGGCCTGATTCCCCGGGTCGGATTTAACACGTATCGGTCCGACCTATCGGCATGGCACTCTCGGAACCCGCCGCGCTCGCCGTGCGTGCCGGCGTCGTCCTCGCCGCTCTGTTCGCCTTGGTCGTGGTCGCCCGCCTCGACGCGACGGGGGACGAGCGCCGCCGCCGACTCCGCTCCCGGCTCCTCCTGGCGGTGCCGTGGGGAACCCTGGTCTCGGCGGCGCTCGTGCTCGGCGTTTACTTCGGCGTGCAGGGCGGGTGGGGTCGCTCCCCGCTCACGTTGCCCTTCTACTCGTGGTCGTACTTCTACCCGCTCGGCGTCCTGGCGGCGCCGTTCGCACACGGGGGGCTGGGCCACATCACCGGGAACCTCGTCGCGACGCTCACTCTCGCGCCGCTCGCGGAGTACGCCTTCTCGCATTTCCCGGTCCGCCGGGGCGAATCCACTTTTTCGCGGCCGTGGCACAACCCCTACGTCCGGGCGTTTCTCGTCTTCCCGCTCGGCGTCGTCATCGTGGGGCTCTGCACCAGCCTCCTCTCGTGGGGGCCACTCATCGGGTTCTCCGGGGTTGTCTACGCCTTCGCCGGCTACGCGCTCGTTCGCTTCCCGTTCGGGACGGTCGTCGCGCTGGCCGCCCGCGACGCCGTCTCGACGGCGTACTACGCGTTGCAGGACCCCGTCATCACCCGGAGCGCCGGCTCGGCGTTCACGACCCCGTGGTGGGCCGGCATCGCCGTCCAGGGCCACCTGTTGGGCCTCTTTCTGGGGGCCGGACTCGCCGTCCTCACCCTTCGGGAGCGGGAGGAACTCCCCTCCGCGGCGCGCCTCTGGGCGGGCGCCACCGTCGTCGGCGCCTCCCTCTCGCTGTGGGCGCTCTGGTGGTACAGCGGGCCCGACTCCTACGTCCTCTACCGCGGCCCGGGCCTAGTGCTCGTCCTCGCCGTCGGGCTCGTCGTCGCGGTGGCGGTGAAGGCCCCCGCCCGTCGCGTGCGCGGCGTGAACCTCCGGACGGTCGGAACGCTCCTCCTGGTCGTTCCCCTCCTGACGATGGCCGTCGTCGCCGTCCCGCTCAACCTCACGACGGTCGATACGGACGGCTTCGAGGACGGCGTCGAAGTGGGGGGCTATTCGGTTACCTACGCACAGGACGTCACGAACCCGAAAGCGAGCGTGCTCAATCTCTCGGTGTTCGGCGCGTCGACGAACTACCGGACGAGCGGGGTCATCGTCGCCAACCCCGACCGACAGCTCTGGTCGCGCGCCGTCTCGCCGGCCGAGTTGTCCTACGACGGCTACCGGGAGGTACGCGTCGGCGGTATCGGATGGGATGAACGCGTCGGGGTCCGTCGCGTCGGCTGGAACGTCCGGGGGAACGCGACCGTGTATAGAATCGGCCTCCGTCCACCCGACGGGGAGTGGCGCACGTCCTTTCGCTCGGGGCCGAGCACCGCGAGACTCACAATCGACGGCCGGTCGGTCACCGTCGAATCCCGCGGCGAGAAGTTCCGCCTCCGGGTCCGAGCGGGCAACCGGACGCTCGGGACGACGCCCCTCCCGACGATAGAGGAGTCCCGCGCTGCGGGCGGGATTCAGTTCACGCTGAGCGATTCGACGGTCGTCGCCCAGACGACGAACGGTACCAGCGTTCCGGTTGCGACCCGACAGACCTACAACTAGACCCACTCGATGCGGTAGGCCTCGGCGTCGACCGTCGCGCGCTCGGCGGTGTGGAAGTCGAACTGCCTCTCGACGTCGAAATCGACCGCGAACGCCGCGGTGAGTTCGCCCCCACGCTCGGTGGCGAAGGACTCGACGAACGACCGGCTCCCGGCGTTGTGAATCGAGTAGGACACGGTTGCAAGGTCCGCGGCCGCTTCGAGAAACGCCCTGTCCGCGCCCTCTTTGCCCGATTGGGCGCCAAAGGGGGGGTTCATCAGGACGGTCCAGCCCTCACCGCGGATCGGGAGACGGGCGACATCTCCTACGACCCACTCGACCGTTCCGGGGGCGAGCACAGCCTCGTTCTCGCGGGCGACGCGGAGCGCTTCGAGGTCACGCTCGACGCCCACCACGCGGGGGCTCCCCGCAAGCGCCGCGCCGAGCGCGAGGATACCCGTGCCCGCTCCCAAATCGAGCACCGGCGTCGAGAGGTCGCCGCGCTCGGCGGCGAACTGGAGGAGGTGGGACGCGATGTCGGCGGGCGTGGGGTACTGTTCAAGGTCGGCTTTCGGGTCGGCGAACCCCTCGGCGTTCTGTAGCCTCCGTTCGAGGGTCCCCCGGTCCATACCCGAACTGGGGGCGGACTCGGGTTAAGGGTTGGAGTTTTCACCCCTCGCTCGGAAGGGGCGGTATGGACTGCCCGCGCTGTGGGGACCCCCTCACGAAGTACGCCTTCGAGGGCCACGAGGCCTACGGCTGCGAGGCCTGTGGCTGGCTCGGCGTCGACGTGGAACACGGCGCGGAGCCCGAGGAAGTGGAGTCGTGGGCGGCGGCGCTACGGCGCTTCCGGGAGTGATGCGGCTACGGACGCCGGTCGAGCGCTGCTACACGCCGGGGGAACCCGAACAGGCGAATCACGTACGCGCCGCCGGCGACGAGGAAAAACAGCCCACAGAGGAGGGAGACGTACCACCCCATATCGGGAACGAACATAACACCGAAGCCCACGGTGTCCTCTCGCAGGTACATCGCACAGAGAAAGACCGTCACGCCACCCGCACAGAGGGAAGCCGCCGCCCGCAAGGAACGCTGTCGGGTGGCCAGAACAGTCAGCAAGACGAGCCCGGAAACCCCCAGAAGCGGATAGTCGAGCGTCTGGAACCCGGCGTCCATGCCAAAAATGTGAACCGCGTTTACGTATCGGTACGTCGGGTTCACGCGTAACCACGGCAGATACGACCCGACGACGAGCGCCACCGAAGCGACCACCTGAAGGACGGTGGTTCGCGGTCGTGCCATGGTGCGCTCGTATCCGGGGAAACCGGTTCGGGGCCTTACTCCTCGTTCTCGGCTTCAGCTTCGTCGGCCGTCCGGCTCTCCTCCTCCTCGCTTTCTTCGGTCCGCGCCGCGACGAGCGCGCCGCGGGCGACGCTGTAGAGGGTCTCGTCGGCGCGGCTCACGTCGCTGATGGAGAAGGGGATGGTGGCGTTGTCGAGGTGGTCCTCGAAGAGTTCCTCGAAGCCATCCGGGCTTGCCGTCCCCCCGGTGACGACGACGGGCACGTCGAGGCCCTCCTCGACGTCCTCCTCGTCGACTTCCTTGGCGATGTTCTCGATGACGTAGTCCAGCAGGTTCTCGTAGTAGATCGCGAGCGCGCCCTCAACGCCGCCCGCGTCCGTCTGGAAGTCGAGTTCGAAGTCGTCCTCCTTGATGGAGGTGACCTTGTCGACCGTCTCGCCCGTCGCCTGGGCGGCCTGCTCGTCGACCCAGTCACCGCCGCGGGCGATGGAGAACGTCATGACGGGGACCGCGTAGTAGGCCAGACAAACGTTGGTCATGCCCGCGCCGAAACTGATTCCGAGGCCGGTGAAGTTCTGGTCCGCGAGTTCCGAGTATATGACGGCCATCCCCTCGTTGATGGGCTCGGGGTCGTAGCCCGAATCGGAGAGGAACGATTCGAGGGTCTTCTGGTGATAGAGCGTGGAGAGGTCCGAGTCGATGGGGTCCGCCGGCGTCGAGTAGTAGATGCGTTCGCCGGGGTGGTCGGGGTCGCCCGCGACCTGGTCGATGATGAGCTTGATCATCGGAATCGCCGATTGCTCTTGGTTCGAGAGGATGCCGTGTTGCATCGGCCGACGCGTCTCCTGGTTGAAGATGTTCGCGAAGTTGAGCGCGTCGTCGCCGACGACGTAGACGTCGTCGCCCTTCCGGATGTGGAGGACTTCGCTGCGGGAGAGCATCCGCTCGGCCATGTCGCTGTAGTCGATTTCGACGAAGGAGTTGCGCTGCTGTACGAACACCGTCTCGTTGCCCTCCTGCCGGGCGGAGACGATATTCATCGTGCCGACGTCGAGGCCCTTTGCCATGTGCGTACCGTGGCGGGGACTAGGTAATAAGCTTTCCCGGCAACGATTCCCGGTTCGTCAATGTTTCTCAGGGAATCTCACTCGTCGCCGAAGAACGACTTCACCCGTTCGCCGAGCGTCGGCTTGCGCGCGACCTCCTGTGCCTCACGTTCCTTTTTCAGCTCCTGGAGCGCCTCCGTCTGTTCGTCCGTCCCGCTCCCACGGCCCGTGCGCGTCTCGCCCCCCTTCATTCCCTTCAGGTTGGCGACGGCGTCGTCGACGCTCGACCCCGACGAGCGGGTTTCGCTCGCCTCTACATCGTCGAAGGCGGACTGGTCGCCGCCCACCTCGCCCGACACCGAAATCGAGCGGGTGTCGTCCTTCTCGACACCGCCCCACGTCATCTCGGTTTCTTCCATCGCCTCCTCGATATCGCGTTCGACGTCCGCGCTCCGGACCGTCGAGTCGGCGTCGCCCGCGCCTCCGTCGCCGTTCGTGCCGGCCGTTCCGCCCGCCGCGGCGGCGTTCGGCGCCGTGCGCTCGACGTGGTAGCTCACGAGCGCGGCGCCGCTGGCCCCGATGACGGCGATGAGACCGACGGCATAGACGGAGATGACGGCCGGCGCGTGGTCCGCACCGACGTTCACGTTCCAGTTGTAGGGGTAGATCCACGCGAACGCGCCGACGGCGACGAGCGCCACGAGGTCGCCCGCGGCCGTCGCCAGCAGCGCGCGCCGGTCGACGGGGAGGAGGACGACCACGCCCGTCAGAAGCGCGGGCAGGCCGAGCGCGGCCACCGCGAAGGCGATTTTCCGGAGCGTCCAGAGCGGGGCGGCGCCCAGCGCCGCGCGTTCGAGGACGAACAGTCCGAGGCCGATGAGCCCCATCGCCACGCCCCCGAAGAAGAGGGCGAAGCCCAGATACACGTCGCTCAGCCGGTCCGGCTCGCCGATGTACGCGCGGTACCACCCAAGCAGTCGTGCCCGGGGACCCTCGGGCGCGTCGTCCTCACCCCCGCTGTTCCCGTCGTCGGGTCGGAGGTCCGCATCGGCGAGGGGGCCCGCCGCGCGCATCTCCGCGTCGTCGTCGCTCATTGCGCGAGGGTTGCCGCCGAGGAACGTATAGTTTGGGTCGTTCGCCCACTCATAGACGAACGCCTCCGCCCTCCGGCGTTACCAGGTGCCGTGGAACGTGTCGAAGGAGAGTTCCTCTAAGTCCTTGTTCCCGACCGCGATCTCGTACTCGCCGGGCGTGAGCATCGGCTTGTCGAACTGCGGGCCGTCGTCGGTCGTGATGCGCGGACAGCCGGTGTTGACGTAGGCGTCCAGCCCGAAGTTCAGAAGCCTATCGGGGGTGACCTCGTCCATCGTCAGCAGGTAGGCGTTCTCGTTGTTCTCGACGATTTCGTTGGCGGTGTCCCATCTCCCCTGGCCGATTTTGGTGCAGAAGATGACGCCCCACTCCTCGGCGTCCATCGCCTTGTGGACGGAGGCGTAGCGCTGTTTCAGGAACTTCTCGGTGTCCGCGGTCTTGACGACGTTGTTGACCGGGTCCGCGATGACGACGTTCTTCTCGGGGTGTTCCATCGCCAGCCCGAGGGGGTGGAACTTCCCGCCGCCGACGTACAGCACCTGGTCGGCGTCGATGTCCGCGGAGGCGTAGTTGCAGCCCAGGACTTGCCCCTCGTGGGTGAGCCGGTCGTCGCCCTTCCGGGTGTGGACCTCGTAGCCCCGCTCTTCGAGCCACTCGACCATCCCCTCGAACTTGTTCATATGCTGGGCGGTCGTGACGAGGCCCACGTCGGGGTCCTCCGCGGGGTCCGCCAGGTTGTCGAGGGACTCCTCCATGATGGGCTCGACGTTCACGTTCGAGAAGAGGGGGACGTAGACGATCTTGTCCGAGTCCTTCATCGGGGAGTGCCCGAAGTGGACGAAGACGTCCGTCCGGCGCATCATGTACGTGTCGAGGTCACAGGCCCCGTAACACGGCTGGCCCGAAATCATCACGCGCACGCCGTCGGGGAGCTGGCGGCGCAGGTCGTCCGCGACGGCCGGCGCGCGCCGCTTCAGCCCCTCGGGGAACTGTAGTCCGACTTTCTCCGCGTCCCGCTCCTCTACCTTCTCGGCGACCCGGTCGAGTTCGTAGTCCCACTCCCGGTCGTGGCGCAGCGCCATCCCGGTGTTCCGCAGATCGCCCTCGCTTCGGCCCTGACTCATTGGCAGGTATAGCGTGTGGGGACGTAAAACCCGAACGGTAGGAGGTCACCCACGCGCGACAGCCGTGGGTGGACGCAGATATCCCACGTGCGACGAAGGTCTCGGCCGCCCTCGCTGTCGCCCATCCGGGCCTTTTTGCACGCTCGACGCCTACGCTCGCTGAATGGTCGAGTGCGACTACTGCGGGGAGGAGTTCCCCGACACCGAAAGCTATCTCCAGCATCTCGCCGACACCCACGAGGGCGAGCTCGGACGTATCGACCGCCGCCGCGTGGCCGACTTCACCGGCCAGGACACGGAGGGAAGCGACGCCGGCCGCTACGTGCTGGGCGCCCTGGGGCTGGTCGGCGCCGTCGCCGTCGGCATGCTCGGCGTCTGGTTTTTCACGGGGAACGTCCCCCTCCTCGGCGGCGGCGAGGCGAACGTGAGCGCCGTCCAGGAGCCCTACGGGTACAACGAAATCCACGAACACGGCACGATGGAAGCCACCATCACCGGCAGCGACATCGACTTCTCGCAGCGCCAGTATCAGGTGGAAGCCGACTGCTTCCACTTCGAGCGGGGCAACGGTCGTATCTGGCACACCCACTGTCGCGGCGTCACCCTCCAATGGGGGCTCGGCACACTGGGTATCGAGACGAACGCGAACGGGAGTGTCGTCGCCTTCGACGGGGAGACCTACCGCGACTCGGGCCCGTGGAACGTCTCGATACGCGTGAACGGCGAGCCCGTCAACCCCGGTAGCTACGTCCTGCAGGGAGTCAACGGCGTGGAAAACGTCGAGCAGGGCGACCGCGTGCGCGTCGTGGTGCGCCGCGAGTCGTAGGCCGTTCTCGCAAACCGGCGACGATAGGCAAACCTAAACCGTCGGCGTCCAAGGGTGAATTATGAGCGTCGAGACGCCCGCGGAGACGGCCGACTCCGAAGTCGCGGAAGTCGAGGAACTCGCCGGCGAGCTGGGGGACGCCATCTCGAACCTGCCCGCCTACGAGCGCTTCACGGAGGCCCGCGCCGCCGTGCAGGCCGACGCCGACCTTCAAGAGCGCATCGAGTCCTTCGAACAGCGCCGCCAGGAGTTCGCGATGGCCCGCCAGTCCGGCGAGGCCACCCAGGAGGACGTCCAGGAGATCCAGCGCGCCCAACGGGAACTCCATTCCGACCCGACGATGGCCGAGTTCCTCGACGCGAAGGAAGAACTCCAGTCGAAACTCGAAACGCTGAACGAGGCCATCTCGGAGCCGTTGACAGTCGACTTCGGCGGCGAGGCCGGCGGCTGCTGTCAGGACTGAGGTTTTCCCTTTTTCAGACGACGACGCCGAGCAGGCCGCTCCATGCGACGACACCCAACAGAACGAGCAGCGACATCCCCCGGACCACCTCGACGTACCACGCCTTCGGTTCGATTCCCTCGGTGTTCCGCATCCCGATGAGGTCGATGCGGGTGTCGAGCAGTATCTGTATTTCGGGCGCCACGACGCCGAAGGCTACGACAAGCGCGACGAACGCGAAGGCGGGGACGACGTCCAGCGGCACGACCGACGCTTGGAGCGCGCCGGCGCCGCCGATGACGGCGAGCGAAGCGAGGACACCGGCCGCCGCTCGGGTCCGGGAGTAGTCGAAGCGTACGGCGAAGCCCTCGGCGAGCACGTAGCCGGCCCAGACGAGACCGACGGCCGAGAGAGCGGCCGCGGGGAGGTACTCCCAGCCCAGCAGCGCCGCCCGAACCGTCGAGTCGATGGCCTCGAAGGTAGCGGGCGTGCCCAACTCGGGGGGCGCGAGGAGGACGGCGACCGGCAGGAGAAGGAACTTGAGACTCATCGGGAGGAGGCCCAGCGCCGCGAGGTGGAAGGTCTCGTCGAAGCGGGGGCCTTTCCCGGCGAGATAGTGGAGCAGACCGCCGAGAGCGGGCCACGCGAAGAGGACACCGACGAACCCGACCGGCGCGAGCGCCGCCATCGCCCCTCCCGCGCGGGAACCGAGCTCCACGCTTAGGGTTTCGGGCGCCGAACACCCGTCCGGCGGCGTCCACTCGGGGAACGAGTCGGGCCACGTCGTCGGTTGTTCGCACTGTGCGCCCGAGATGTGGTCGGGGTTCTCGACGGTCACGGGACGGTCGTACGCGGCGTCCACCGCGAACCCTGTGAGCAGGAACCCGGCGGCGACGAGGAGCCCCGCGAACAGGGCGAGTTTCGCGGCCGTCGTGAACCCGGGCGCCCACTTCGAGAGCGTCTCGCGGGGGGAGAGGAGGGCGTCGGCGTAGGTTCGAATGGAGGGCATCGCTGGAAAAGACAGGGAGGGAAACATAAACCCGGCCCCTTTTGCCCCTCCGAAACCCCCTGAGAGGTATGGAACCAGAGGACGTCGCGGCGCTTATCGAGGACGGTATCGAGGACGCCGAGGCCGACGTGTCCCGTGCGCGCGGCGACCACGACGACGACCACCTCGCGGCCACCGTGGTATCGCCCGCGTTCGAGGGCGTTTCGTTAGTGGACCGCCACGAGATGGTGTACGATGCGCTGGGCGAGCACATGACGACGGACATCCACGCGCTGGAAATCCGGGCGCAAACCCCCGGCGAGGCGGCGGAGTAGAGCGCCCGTTTCGGGGCTTTCACGTAGGGGGGAATCGAAGTTCCGGTATGGCAGACGACGACTTCCGAACCGAGCAGGACAGCCTCGGCGAGATGCAGGTGCCCGTGGACGCCTACTGGGGCGCCCAGACCCAACGCGCCGTCGAGAACTTCCCCATCAGCGAGGAGACGTTCGGCCGGCGCTTCATCCGAGCCTTGGGCGTCGTGAAGAAGGCCGCCGCGCAGGCGAACCGCGAGTTGGGGCTCATCCCCGAGGAGAAGGCCGACGCCATCGTCGAGGCCGCCGACGAGGTCATCGCCGGCGAGCACGACGACCAGTTCCCCGTCGACGTGTTCCAGACCGGGTCGGGCACCTCCACAAATATGAACGCCAACGAGGTCATCTCCAATCGCGCCTGCGAGCTCGTCGGCGCCGACGTCGGCTCCCGGGAGGTCCACCCCAACGACCACGTGAACTTCGGGCAGTCCTCGAACGACGTGATTCCGACGGCGATGCACGTCGCCGCCCTGGAGGCGCTCGTGAAGGACGTCGAGCCCGCGCTCGAAACGCTGGTCGGGGAGCTCGAAGCGAAAGAGGAGACGTTCGCGGACGTCGTCAAGACGGGGCGCACCCACCTCCAGGACGCGACGCCGGTCATGCTGGGACAGGAGTTCGGCGGCTATCGCGCCCAGGTCGAGAAAGGGCTCGTGCGCGTGGAGAACGCCAAGCCCCACCTGCGCGAACTCGCCCTCGGTGGAACGGCCGTCGGCACGGGGCTGAACACCCACGAGGAGTTCCCCGAGCGCGCGGCCAAGTACATCAGCGACGAGACGGACATCGCCTTCCGCGAGGCGGACAACCACTTCGAGGCGCAGGCGGCCCACGACGCGATGAGCGAGGCCCACGGCGCTCTCAGGACTATCGCGGGGTCGCTGAACAAAATCGCGAACGACCTTCGGCTGTTGGCTTCGGGCCCCCGGAACGGCATCGGCGAAATCGAGCAACCCGAGAACCAGCCCGGGTCCTCGATTATGCCCGGGAAGATAAACCCGGTCGTTGCCGAATCCATCAATCAGGTTCACAAGCAGGTCGTCGGCAACGACGCGGCCGTCTCCGCGGGCGCCGCTGAGGGGCAGATAGACTTGAACCTCTACAAGCCCGTCCTCGCCAACGACTTCCTCCAGTCCGCCCGATTGATCGCGAACGGCAGCGAGGCGTTCGCGGAGAAGTTCGTCGCGAAACTCGAAGCCAACGAGGAAACGTGTGAGGAACAGGTCGAGCGCAGCATGGCGCTCGCCACCGCGCTGAACCCGCACATCGGCTACGACGCGGCCTCCAAAGTCGCGAAGCAGGCGCTCGCGGAGGGGAAAACGGTGCGCGAGGTCGCCGTCGAGGGCGGCTACCTCAGCGAGGAGGAGGCCGACGAAGTGCTCGACCCGGCGAAGATGACGGAGCGCGGGATTCTGGGCTCGGAGTAGAGACCGCGTTTCGCGGGGAACCGCCCGCGTACGCTCCCCCCGGTGGCCGTTCGTCGGCGGGTTTCGGGATATCTACCTCAATCATCAAACATCGGTTTCGACGCATGTCGTGAAAAATCGTGCCGAGTGGCGAAGCGATAAGTCCCACCCCTCCGATGAATAGGTATGAGCGAAACTGATGAACTCAAGCCCGGACTCGAAGGCGTCACCGTCGCCGAGACGCGCTTGAGCAACATCGACGGCGAGAACGGACAGCTCGTCATCGCGGGCTTCCCGGTCGATGAGCTCGCGCCGAACGCGACGTTCGAGGAAGTGCTCTACCTGCTTCGCGAGGACGAACTTCCGACACACGACGAACTCGCCGACTTCCGTGCGGAGCTCGCCACCCGCCGCGCGGTCGCCGACGAGGCCATCGAGACGGTCGTCCGCGCGGCCGGCGAGGAGGGCCAGACCGCGATGGACGCCCTCCGAATGGGTATTTCCGCTGCGAGCCTCGGCCGCGAGGGCGAGGAGGACCCCGCCGAGGACTCCCTGGACGCCGTGGCGAAGATGCCGACGCTCGCGGCCGCGTACAAGCGCGCCAGCGAAGGGAACGAGCCCGTCGAGCCGCGCGAGGACCTCCGCCACGCCGCCAGCTACATCCACCTCCTCACGGGCGAGGATCCCGACGAGGAGGCCGCACGCGGGCTGGAGACCTACCTGAACACCGTCGTCGACCACGGGCTGAACGCCTCGACGTTCACCGCGCGTACCATCGTCTCCACGGAGTCAGACGTCGTTTCGGGCGTGACGGGCGCCGTCGGCGCGCTGAAGGGCCCCCTCCACGGCGGCGCGCCCGGCCCCGTCCTCGACATGATTGAGCGCGCCCACGAGCGCGGCGATCCCGAAGCCGTCCTGCGCAAGGAACTCGAAGGCGGCAACCGCCTGATGGGCTTCGGCCACCGCGTCTATCGGACCCGCGACCCCCGCGCCGCCGTCCTCGAGGAGGCGTCCAAGGAGTTCTACGAGGGCGCCGGCTCCGCCTTCTTCGAGACGGCCCGCGAGACCGAACAGGTGGGCATCGAACTCTTAGAGGAGCGCAAACCCGACCTCAACCTCTCGACGAACGTTGAGTTCTACACCGCCGTGCTGCTCCGGGGCGTGGGCATCCCCCGCGACCTCTTCTCCCCGACGTTCGCGGTGGGGCGTGCCGCCGGCTGGACGGCCCACTGCCTCGAACAGTTGGAGGACAACCGGCTCATCCGCCCGCGTTCGCGCTACGTCGGCGGCGAGGACCGGACGTGGACCCCCGTCGAGGAGCGCGAGTAGCGAAACGGGGACTGAACGGTTTTTTACCCCTGCCCGACCCACCGTTGGGTAATGAGCGACGGCGACTACGATTACGAGGCACTCGGGTTGGTGGCCGGCCTCGAAATTCACCAGCAACTCGACACCGAAACGAAGCTGTTCTGTGCCTGTCCGACCGAGCGCCGCGAGCCCGAGGAGTCTGACAGGGCATTCACCCGGTACCTCCACCCCACGAAATCCGAGTTGGGCGAAATCGACGAAGCGGCCCTAGAGGAGAGCCAGGTCGACCGGGAGTTCGAGTACCTGGCCTTCGATTCGACCTGCCTGGTCGAGGAGGACGACGAGCCGCCCCACCGCCTCGACGACGAGGCGCTCGACACCGCCCTGCAGATCGCGGACCTGCTGGACGCCGAGCCGGTCGACCAGGCCCACGTGATGCGGAAGGTCGTCATCGACGGGTCGAACACGTCGGGCTTCCAGCGCTCCACCCTGCTGGCGCGGGAGGGCGAAATCCATACTGAAGAAGGCGCCGTCGGCATCGAGGACCTCATGCTCGAAGAGGAGTCGGCGGGACGGGTCGAGGAGACCGAGACTGGGGTTCGGTTCAGCCTCGATAGGCTGGGGATTCCGCTCGTCGAAATCGGCACCAAACCCGATATCCGCTCGCCCGAACAGGCGCGGGACGCCGCCGAGCGCATCGGCATGCTCCTGCGCTCGACGGGGAAAGTGAAGCGCGGCCTGGGGACCATCCGCCAGGACGTGAACGTCTCCATCGCCGAGGGCGCCCGCGTCGAGATGAAGGGCGTCCAGAGCCTGGACGACATCGACGACATCGTCCGCCTCGAAGTGGGCCGCCAGGTCGAGTTGCTCGACATCGCCGACGAGCTGGCGGAGCGGGACGCCGCGGTGGGCGACCCCGAGGACGTGAGCGGCGTGTTCTCGGACACCGATTCGGGCGTCATCGCCGGCGCACTCAACGACGGCGGCGCCGTCCACGCCGTCCTTCTGGAGGGTTTCGACGGGCTCCTCGGGCGGGAGCTCCAGCCGGACCGCCGCCTCGGAACGGAGCTCTCGGATCACGCCAAGCGCCACGGCGCGGGCGGGGTCTTCCACACGGACGAGTTGCCTGCCTACGGCGTCACCGACGCGGAGGTCGAGGCCCTCCGCGAAGCCGTGGGCGCCGACCCTGAGGACGGCGTAGCGCTCGTTGCGGACGAGGAGGACATCGCGGAAAACGCCATCGCGGCCGTCGCCGAGCGCGCCGAGGCCGCCATCGAGGGGGTACCCGAGGAAACGAGAGACGTGAAACAGGACGCGACGTCCGCGTACCTCCGCCCACTGCCCGGCGCCGCGCGGATGTACCCCGAGACGGACGTGCCGCCCGTCGAACCCGACCTCGGGGAGGTCGACCGCCCGGAACTCCTCACGGAGAAGGTCGAACGCTACCAGTCCGAGTTCGGCCTGGGCGCGGGGCTGGCCGAACAGGTCGCCTACGGCCGGCGCTGGGAACTCTTCGAGGCCGTCGTGGCCGAGGGCGTCGACCCGACGGTCGCCGCGGACACCCTCGAATCCACGCTCACCGAACTGCGCCGCGACGACGTGCCCGTCGAGAACCTCACCGACGACCACCTTCGCGACGCGCTCGCGCTCGTCACCGATGACGAGGTGCCCAAGGGCTCTATTGGCGACCTGTTGACGGCGCTCGCGGAGGAGCCCGGGTTGAGCGCCGCGGAGGCCGTCGAACAGGAAGACTTGGGCGGCGCCGCCGAGGAGGAGGTGCGTGACGCCGTCCGGGAGGTCGTCGAGCGCAACGCCGACCAGGTAGAACAGGAGGGGATGGGCGCCTTCTCCGGCCTGATGGGTGAGGCGATGGGCGCTCTCGGGGGGCAGGCCGACGGCGAACTCGTCTCCAGTGTGCTCCGCGAGGAGATCGGCAAGCGCACGTAATGGCACCCGCCCGCACCTTCGAGGACATCGAGCTCGGGGAGACGAGGGAGTTGGGGAGCCACACGTTCACCAGCGAGGGCATCGTCGCGTTCGGCGAACAGTTCGACCCACAAGTGATGCACACGGACCCCGAGCGAGCCGCGGAGACGCCCCTTGGCGGGCTTATCGCCTCGGGTTGGCACACCGGCTCCGTGACGATGCGACTCCTCGTCGATTCCTACCTCTCCGAACTCGCCGTGGTCGCGGGGAAAGGGGTCGATAAACTACGCTGGCCGACGCCGGTCCGCCCGGGCGATACGCTCGTTGCCGACCTCGAAGTCGTCGGGAAGGAGGCCGACAGACCCGAACGCGGAACCGTGCGAATGGAAGTGACGGGAAAAACCGAAGCGGGGACGGCGATTTCCTTAGTGGCGCTGGGCGTCGTGGCGCGTCAGGGGCCGTCGAGGTCGGCGGCGGACGACGGCGACCCGGACTCATCGGAGTCGGCAGTGGAGGACCCCTCGGAGTCTTCCGAGTCGGAGTGAGCGCGCTCGACGGCCTCGTGTGCCCGTCCCAGAACGCCCCGCATCGTGTTCAGTTCCCGGCCCGTCGGGTGGGCGCGGCCCAGCAAGCGTCGGGCCAAGCGCATCGTTTTGGCCTCCTTCTCCTCGGGGTAGTGTAAGTCCGAGAGGAACGCCTCGAACGCGGCGTAGAACCCCTCGATTTCCTCCTCGTCGGCCCGCGAGCGCTCGACATCGGGAAGTTGGCTCTCCCCCATCGCCAACTCCCGGAGTTCGTATAGCGAGACGGTGGCGGCCTGGCCCAGATTCAACACCGGGTACTCCTCGCTCGCGGGCACCGCGCAGATCTCGTCCATGACTTCGAGTTCGTCGTTGTGGAGGCCGACGCGCTCGCGCCCGAACACCAGACAGGTGTCGGTTTCGACCGTTCGCAGGGAGTCGGCGAGTTCAGCGGGCGTCCGGAAGGGGTAGCGGACCGGGCGGTTGCCCGTCTCGCCGGTGACGGCGGTGAAGCCGACGGTGTGGTAGTTCGCGACGATTTCCTCGACGGTCGTCTCCCGGGCGTTCGGGAGCACGTCCTCCCGGGCGTGGCCGGCGAAGCCGTACGCCTCGCCGTCGGGGTCCAACTCGGGCGGGTTCACGAGCAGGAGTTCCGAGAAACCGAAGTTCTTCATCGCCCGGGCGACCGTCCCCACGTTCCCGGGCGTCTCGGGTTCGACCAGCGCGACGGCCGGGGCGCTCATGTCGGGTACTCGGAGTCCAGATCGAGGTCGTCGGTGTCGAGTTCCTCGCCCTCCTCCTTTCGCTGCCGGCGCTCGGTCACCTCCTCGCCCTCGTAGGCCTCGCCGGCTTTCAGGTCGATTTCGACCTGTTCCTCCTCGGGCAGGTCGACGTTCCGGAACTCCAAGTCCGGGCGGGCGGGCATCGGCACGTCGGCGGGGTCCGTTTCGGCGGGTTCGGTGCCGTAGCCCTCGGGCGCCCGGTTGCCCGCGTCGAACCACTCGTGGAAGCGCTCCGCGAACGCCTCCTCTCCCCGGTGTTCGTGTCCCTCGACGTCGTACCAGTAGAGGAAGTCCGGCTCGTGTTCCTCACAGAGCAGGACCTCGTCGTTCGGCTCGCCGTACACCGCCGCGGCGACGTTGCAGGGCTCCTTCTCGCCGTGGACGAGCCAGCAGGCGTGACAGGGGTTGTCGTACAGCCCCGTCAGCCGGCTCAGGCGGGTGCGGGCGTCCTCACCCATCTCTTCGAGGGGCCGGAAGTTCCCCTCGTCGTCGAAGACCTCCTCCTCGTCGAAGCGCCAGCCCCGGAGCCCGATACTGACCTTTCCCATACCCCGAATTCGGGGGCGACGCCCAAAAGCCCCGCTATCCCGACCCGTTGTGGCCGCGCTCGAACGTCTGAATCACGTCGTCTTCCGGCGCCGATTTCTCCGTCCGTTCTGTGCGGGGGCGTCCCTAAACACTCCCGTCGAACCGGGGGCGTTTTGCCGGTCGAGTCCCCGGTACGACCATGCGAACTGTCGACGCCGCAGGCCTCCCCATCGGCGACGACCACCCGCCGCGAATCATGGGCGTGTTGAACGTCTCCGAGGAGTCGCCGTACTCGCCGAGCGTCTTCGACGACCCCGCCGAGGCCGCCGACTACGTCGATTCGGCGCTCATCGACGAGGGCGCCGACATCGTCGACGTCGGCCTCGAATCCGCGAACAAGCGCTTCGAGGTCCTCAGCGCCGAGGAGGAACTCGACAGGCTCGACACCGCCGTCGAGACCGTCGAGCGCGTCGCGGGCGACGCCGTCTTCTCCATCGAAACCCGCTATCACGAGGTCGCCGACGAGGCCCTCTCGCGGGGGTTCGACATGGTCAACGACATCTGTGGCTTCGCGGACCCGGAGATGCCGGGCGTCTGTGAGGCCCACGACGCCGCCGTCGCGAAGATGGCCTCCCCGCCCGACTTGGAGCGGCCGGGCGCCGTCGAGGACGTCGACGACATCTACGACGCGCTCGCCCGAAACGGGTTCACGGAGAAGACCATCGTCGACCCCGCCTTCGGGGGGTGGTCCGAGGAGAAGAGCCTCGCGGACGACCGCGAGACCTTCCGCCGGCTCCGGGAGTTCCGGGGGTACGGCCACCCCATCCTCGTCTCCATCAACCGGAAGAACTTCCTCCGGGAGATAGCGGGCCGCGACACCGAGGAAGCCCTGCCCGTCTCGTTGGCCGCGACGTCGATGGCCGTCGAGCGCGGGGCGCACATCGTCCGCACACACGACGTAGCCGAAACCCGCGACGCCGCGCTCGTCGGCCACGAGTTCACGCCCGACCGGGTTAGCACGCCCGAAATCGAGGAGCTCGACGCCGACACCGAGCGGGCGTTCGCGCGCCACCTCGAACGCGCGGGCTGTGACCCGGGACACGCCGCGCGCGGCGTCGCCGCGGCCCTCGAACTCACCGGGCTCACCGACGACGAGCGTCGGACGCTCCGCAAAGCGGCGGAGACGGCGGGCGCGCTGTTCATCAGCGGCGACGCCGACTTCCTCGCGGGCGAAACCGCCACACTCCGGGACGTTGCGGCCGAGCTCGACGGCGAGTCGGGGCTCCCCGGGACGCTCGCCGGCCGCCTGCGGGACCTGTCCGCGTAAGGAGAAGACTTATGCCGGACACGTGCAACCCGTCTCTTGTAAGCCGGACGGGGACCGGGTAGGGGTACCATGCGTCCACGTCCGGCGCGGACTTCCGTGCACAACACCTCTGAGAGATGAGTATGGACTTCTCCGACTGGGAACCGGTCTACGAGCGCATCCTCGCCGATTTCGGCTTCGAGCGGGCAGCGGACGAGGACGCCCGGGACCGCATGAGCGAGTACGCCACGCCGTTCGACACGGAGAGACTGGACTGCGCTGGCGAGACGGTCGCCGTCGTCGGGGCGGCCCCGTCGCTCGCCACCGAACTCGACCGGGTCCGGGCGGCGGAGCGTGTCTTCGTCGCCTCGACCGCCGCCGACACGCTCCGCGAGGCCGACATCGCCATCGACTGTATGGTGACGGACCTGGACAAGAACCCCGGCACTGCGCGGGCCCTGACGGAGGAAGGGACCCCGGTGGCGGCCCACGCGCACGGCGACAACGTTCCCGCCGTTGAGTCGGTGGTTCCGACGTTCGACGCCGCACATACGCTGGCGACGACACAGGCCGCTCCCATCGACGCAGTCTACAACTTCGGCGGGTTCACCGACGGCGACCGAGCCGCCTTTCTGGCTGACGCGATGGGCGCCGAGGCGCTGGTCTTCCCGGGGTGGGCGTTCGATGACCTGTCCGTCCCACCGATGAAGGCCCGAAAGCTCCGGTGGGCCGAGCGGCTGCTCCACTGGCTCGAAACCCGGAGAGGAGAGCGTTTCGAGGTTCTCGACGGGCGCCGCGACGGGCTCGAAATTCCTTAGAAGAGCCCGGCGCCGACGGCGTAGGGCCAGGCCGACCCGCCCACCGCGAGGAAGGCCAGCGACGCGCCGAACAGCGCGACGTTCTTCTGGAACTGGATGATCTCGTTCTGTTTCTCCTCCTCGCCCACGTTCCAGAAGTCGTGCATCAACAGGGCCGTCAGGAGGAAGAAGACGGCGAGCGCGCCCGCCGCGACGACGGGGAAGACGCCGGCCGCGACGCCGAGCGCGCCCAGCAGGAGCGTGACGCCGCTCGCGACGACCGAGAGTTCGGGTGCCGGAACGCCCTTCGCCTCGGCGTAGCCCGCCATGAACTCGGTGTTCGTGAAGTGGCCGACGCTCATGAACGCGAGCACGAGGCCGAAGACGAGACGGCCGAGCAGGAAGAGGACCTCGCCCGCGGCGGAGTCGAGGGCGACCATCAGTTCTCACCCTCCGCGCCGCGGTGGTTCGTTCCGGTACGTAATATCAATCTGAAAGTGGGTTTCATTGCGTTATGTGGTAGTGTCGGGATAGTACATATGCCTTCGCGGACGGCCGGGTTATCAGGTTACACCGCCGTTATCCGGCGAGTTCGAGGGGTTCGAAGCGGAAGCCGGGAACGACGAGGAGGAGGCCGACAGCGATGAGGGCGGCGGGTTCGACCGTCGGCCGTGTGACGCTGGTGGCCCGTCCGAACGAATATATCCCCTCGGTCCCTATCGAGATGCATGTCCGAGACGTCCGAGGGCCCCTGCTCCGTTGTCGAATCGATAGAGCAGATCGGCTCGCAGTGGCGACTGGTCGTTCTCTACGACCTCCAGGACGGCGAGAAACGCTTCAACGAGCTCAAGCGCTCGACGGACGCCTCCTCGCGGACGCTCTCGCGCGTTCTCGACGACCTCCAGGAAGCGGGGCTCGTCGACCGCCGGCTGGAGGAGGACGCCCCCGTGGCGACGTACTACTCGCTGACCGAGAAGGGCCGCTCGCTCTGTCCGGTGTTCGACGCCGTCGAGGAGTGGGCCGAGGAGTGGCTGGGCGAACCCGCGGCGGCGGACGCGGGCGTCTCGGCGTCGATGACCTCCGACTGACGGCTTTTCGTGCCGACCGGTTGCGGTTTTAACCGGGCCGGGGAGTTCCCTGCTCCGGAGAATTTGAGGGACCGAGGAGTAGGGCAACCGTTTACTGTCGCCCCCACGGTGTAGCGGTATGAGCGACTCCGACCCGGACCCCTCCGAGGTGGGCCGACACTTCGAGGAACACGGCTTTCTCTCCTTCCTCGGCCTCACGGTCGAATCCCTCGACCCCGACGACACCGTCGTGCGCGTGCCCTACGACGAGAAGCTGACGAACAGCGGGCTGGGCCCCAGTCACCGCGGCGAACTGCACGGCGGTATCGCGGCGACCCTCATCGACACCGCTGCCGCCATCGCCTGTCGGAGCGCCCTCGATAACCCCGTCGAGAGCGGTATCGCCACCATCGACCTCGACGTCTCCTACCTCGAACGCGCCGCGGGCGACCTGACCGCCGAGGCGAGCGTCGTCCGGGTCGGCGGCACCGTCGGCGTCGCGGAGGTCGACGTGTACAGCGACAACCCCGAGGACGAGGACGCCCTCGTCGCGGTGGGCAAAGGGTCCTACCGGCTGTTCCGGGCGGAAGACGCGGACTCGTAGTCGGTAGTTTGAGGTCGTTTCCACCCCCGTACTGCACATGGACCTCTTCTGGCACCGCGACGACCTGCGGGTCTCGGACAACCGGGGGCTGGCGGCCGCCGCGGACGCCGTCCCGTGTTACGTCCTCGACCCCTCGCTCTTCGAGTACGCCGGCGCCGCCCGGATGCGGTTCATGCTCGACGCGCTCGAATCCCTGCGCGCGGACTACCGGGCGTTGGGGTCGGACCTGCTCGTCGTGGAGGGCGACCCGGTCGATGTCATTCCCGAACTCGCCGACGAGTACGGCGTCGAGCGCGTCGTCCACACCAAAGCCTACTCGGGGCTCGGCCGGGAGCGCGACGCGAGAGTCGAATCGGCGCTCGCGGAGGCGGGCTACGACGTGCGCGTCGAGCCTGACGACCTGCTCCACGAGCCGGGGACCATCACGACGAACCAGGGCGACCCCTATCAGGTGTACAGCTACTTCTGGAAGAAGTGGCGCGACCGGGCGAAGGACGACCCCCTGCCGGCCCCCGACGCCGACGCGCTGGCGAACGTCTCGGGCGACCCGCTCCCCGCGCTTGAGGAGTTGGGCTTCGACGAGCCCGACGCCGAAATCCCCGAGGCGGGCACCGACGCCGCGCGCGAGCGTCTCGCCGCGTTCTGCGACGGGCCCATCTACGCGTACGACGAGCACCGGGATGTCCCCGCGAAGGACGGCACCTCCCGGGTCTCGCAGGACCTCTCGTGGGGGACCCTAGGGATTCGGGAGGCCTACGCCGAGACCGAGGCCGCGATGGTCGCCGCAAGCGACGACAGTGAGCGCGAGCACGTCGAGTCCTACCAGTCCGAACTCGCGTGGCGGGAGTTCTACACCCACGTCCTCTACTTCAATCCGGGCGTCGTCACGGAGAACTACAAGGACTACGAGAACGACGTCGCGTGGCGAAACGACCCCGAGGAGATCGCGGCGTGGAAAGCCGGGGGAACGGGCTATCCCATCGTCGACGCCGGGATGCGCCAGCTCAGGGAGGAGGCGTACGTCCACAACCGCGTTCGGATGGTCGTCGCCGCGTTCCTCACGAAGGACCTGTGCTGTGACTGGCGGGTCGGCTACGACCACTTTCGTACCCACCTGGTCGACCACAACACGGCCAACGACAACGGCGGCTGGCAGTGGGCCGCCTCCACCGGGACGGACGCCCAGCCCTACTTCAGGATATTCAACCCGATGACCCAAGGGGAACGCCACGACCCCGACGCCGACTACATCGCGGAGTTCGTTCCCGAGTTGGCGGGCGTCCCCGCGGACGTCGTCCACTCGTGGCACGAGTTGGACGAAGCAACGCGAAACGAACACGCGCCCGACTACCCCGCGCCCATCGTCGACCACGCCGAGCGCCGGGAGGAAGCCATCGCGATGTTCGAGGCCGCACGCGGCGACTGACGCGGGTTTCGGGGTCCGATGTCGGCGGACGCGAAACCGGGACGCTATTTCCCCCTTCCTCAAAGTTGAAGTTCCCGCCGGTCATTTCCCCACACGGTGATACGATGACTGAGTACGAACTTCCCCCGCTGCCGTACGACTACGACGCGCTCGAACCCCACATCTCCGAACAAGTGCTGACGTGGCACCACGACACCCACCACCAGGGCTACGTCAACGGCTGGAACAGCGCCGAGGAAACCCTCGCCGAGAACCGCGAGGAGGGCGACTTCTCCTCCTCGCCGGGCGCCATCGGCAACGTGACGCACAACGGCTCCGGACACATCCTCCACGACCTCTTCTGGCAGTCGATGTCCCCCGAGGGCGGCGACGAGCCCGAGGGCGACCTCGCCGACCGCATCGCCGAGGACTTCGGCTCCTACGAGGCCTGGGAGGGCGAGTTCCGCGCCACCGCGTCCGCCGCCGGCGGCTGGGCGCTTCTGGTGTACGACTCCTTCAGCAACCAGCTCCGGAACGTCAAAGTAGACAAGCACGACCAGGGCGCGCTGTGGGGTTCGCACCCCATTCTGGCGCTGGACGTCTGGGAGCACTCCTACTACTACGACTACGGTCCGGACCGCGGCGACTTCATCGACAACTTCTTCCAGGTTGTCGACTGGGAGGAGCCCGCCAGCCGCTACGAGGACGTCGTCGGGGCCCACGAGTAAGCGACCAACACGTTCGTTTTTTCGACGCGCTGCGAAGGAGTGTTCTGCGAGGGCCGGGGGGACGCCGCCCAGCGGCGCCTACGGCGTGATGCTCCGGGTTCCGTGCTCGGCGACGACTCCGGCAACGGCGTCGAAGACGGCGCCCCAGTCCACGTCCGCGCCGGCGTCGACGCTCGTCAGCACGCCGATCCGTCCCGAGGAGTCCCCCAGAAAGGTCCGGAACTGGGTGAAGCGGTCGAACCCCCGAACGGTGTAGCGAAACTCCGCGTAGTGGAGTCCCTCGTAGGTGTCGTGGGAGAGATAGCCGAGTCGCTCGTTGTCGATGTACCTCTCGAGGGAGATGTCGGTCAGTCGCTCGCGCACGTCGGGGCGAACGTACACCGTCTCGTGGGTCCGCTCGTCCATCACGTGACAGTCCCGCAGCGCGCTCCCGCACTCGCGTCTGATGGCGGCCAACAGCGCCGCGCGTGCGCTCACCGCCGGTTCTTCCGTCGCCTCCGGAACCTCCGTCTCCACCATCGTGAGTGGAGTTACCACACCACGTGTATTTGGGCGTTTCGTTCCCGTAGTTTTAGGGGGTCCTCGCCCTGTTCCGACTGTGCCCAAACCCAAATCGGAGTTCGAGACGCTGGTGCCGTGTGAGTTCTACGAGCCCGCCGAACTGCTGGCGCCCGACAAGATGTACACCGTCTACGAGATAGCCCGCCTGTTGCAGGACCTCGAACCGGGGGCGGAGCTCGACCCCGACACGGAGAACGTCCTGCTTGACTGGACTATCCCGTGGGTGATGGCGAACGCCGACGACCTCGTCGTTGCGGACCCACCCAACGAGGACGAACCGGGCTACTACGGGCTGAAGGAAGCCTGAACGCCACGCTCGTCCAGTTCGTCGAAGAACGCCTCCGGGTCGAGTTCGGGGACGTCCTCCGATTCGGCGTCCGAGCGCTTCGACTGCCCGGGGTTTGCCCCGACGACGAGGAAATCCGTGTTCGAGGAGACCGAGGACGTCGCGTTCCCCCCGTGTTCCTCGACGAGGTTCTGTAACTCCTCCCTGGTCCACCCCTCGACGGAGCCGGTGAAGACGACGGTCAGCCCGTCGAGTTCGTCGCCCCCCTCGGTTTCGTACGTCCGCGGGTCGACGCCGTGCTCGCGCAGTCGGCGAATCGCCTCCCGGTTCCCCTCGTTGGCGAAGAACTCCCGGACGTGCTCGGCGACCGTCGGACCGATGCCCTCGACGCCCTGTAGTTTTTCCTCGCTCGCGGCCATCACCGAATCCAAATCGCCGAACGCGGCGGCGAGGTCGCGGGCGACTTCCGGGCCGACCTCGGGGATGCCGAGCGCCGAGAGGAACTCCGGGAGCGCGGGGTTCTCGCTCGCTTCCAGTTCGTCGAGGAGGTTTTCTGCGCTCGTTTCGCCCCACCCCTCCAGGTCGACGAGGTCCTCCTCGGAGAGCTCGTAGAGGTCCGCCACGCCCTCGACGAGGCCCGCCTCGACCAGTTGGTCGGCGGCCTCCTCGCCGAGCCCCTCGATGTCGAGGCCGCTGTCGCCCGCGAAGTGCTCGACGGCGCGCTTGAGCTGGGCCGGACAGGAGAGCCCGCCGGTACAGAAATCAAGGGGGCCCTCGCGCTCCACGTCGCTCCCGCAGACGGGGCACTCGGTGGGCATCTCGAAGTGGTCCTCGCCGGCGTGCTCGACGACGTCCTGTACGTAGGGAATCACGTCCCCGGCGCGTTGCACCCTGACGGTGTCCCCGACGCCGACGCCGAGGTCCGCTATCTCCTCTCTGTTGTGGAGGCTGGCCCGGGAGACGGTGACGCCGCCCACGTCGACCGGGTCGAGCAGGGCGACCGGGGTGAGGCGGCCGGTTCGGCCCACCTGCACGACGACGCCCCGGACCGTCGTGGTGTCCGCGCGCGGCGGGAACTTGTAGGCGTACGCCCACCGGGGGAAGCGGGCCGTCGAGCCCAGTTCCTCGCGCTTCACGAAGGAGTCGACCTTGGCGACGACGCCGTCGATCTCGTAGGCGAGGCCCTCACGGCGCTCCAGGAGGCCCTCGCGGTAGTCGAGGAACGCCTCCACCTCGGCGGCGAAGCGGTTCTCGTCGCTCACTGGGAACCCCGACGATTCGAGGAGGTCCCACACCTCGCGCTGGCTCGTCAGGTCGGCGCTCGTCTCCAACACGTCGTAGACGAAGGCGTCGAGGGGGCGCTCGGCGGCCGTCGAGGGATCCAACAGCCGGACCGTGCCGGCCGCGGCGTTGCGCGGGTTGGCGAAGGGCTCCTTGCCCTCCCGGACGCGCTCCTCGTTCAGTTCCGTGAAGCCGTCGCGGGGCATGTACACCTCTCCCCGGACAGCCAGCAGGTCGGGCGCGTCCTCGATTTTCAGCGGCACCGAGCGGACGGTCCGGACGTTTCTTGTTACTTCCTCGCCTTCCTCGCCGTCGCCTCGGGTGACGGCCCGGTCGAGTTCGCCGCCCTCGTAGACGAGTTCGATGGAGAAGCCGTCGAACTTCGGCTCCAGCGAGTAGGTCACCTCGCCCACCGCGTCGCGAACCCGCTCGTCGAAGGCGCGCACGTCGGCCTCGTCCTCGGAGGAGTCAAGCGAGCGCATCGGCGCGACGTGCTCCCGCGTGGGGAGTTCGTCGACGGGGTCTCCGCCGACGCGCTGTGTCGGGGAGTTCTCGGTGTCGAGGTCGAACGTCTCTTCAAGGGCTTCGAGGCGGCGAAAGAGGGTATCGTAGGCGGAGTCGGAGACGACGGGCTCGTTCCGCCGGTAGTAGCGCCGGTCGTGGTAACGGATGGCCTCGCGCAGTTGTTCGGCCTGCTCGCGGGCGCGTTCCGCGTCAAGGTCCTCGACCGGCGTGAAATCGAGGTCGGGGTCGCTCACGTAGGGGTTGTCCGCGGGCCGGTCCATACCCGAGAGGCGAGCGCTCGGGGGAAAAAGACACGGGGCTCCCCCCCGCGGCTTGGGGTATGGCCTACGACGCCCTCCGGGAGAAACTGATAGACGGACCCGACGCGACGCTCGCCGCGTTCCCGGACGGGAGCGTCGACACGCGCTACACCGTGCGCCACGGCGAGGAGGTCATCGCCACCAGACGCCGACTCGGGGAGGTCATCGCCGGCGGGGAGTTCGACTCATTTCGTCTAGAAGGACGGGAGATGCGACCGGGGGGGCAGGCGCCCAACGCCGCCGTGCAGGCCCACGCCCTCGGCGCGGACGTGCGACTGGCGGGCCATCTCGACGCGGGCGCCCTCTCCCGGTTCCCGTTCCCGACCTACTCGATGGGCACCCCCGCGACCGTCACCGTCTTCGAACTCGACGGCGGCGACGTGATGTTCGCGGAGGAGTCCCACAACATCACCGACTGGACGCTCGCGGACCTCCTCGATGCCGTCCCGGAGGGCTTCTTCGACGCCGACGCCGCCTTCGGCGCCAACTGGGTCTCCTTCCCCGGAATGACCGACGCCCTCGAAGCCCTTCCCGAGCACTTGAACGCCGACACGTTCTGTTTCGACCCTGGGAACTGCACGGGGTACGACCGCCGGGAACTGCGGGCGCTGTTGGACGCGCTCGGTGGCTTCGAGGCCGAGACCGTTCTCACGGCGAACCGCGCGGAGGTTCGGGCGCTCGCGGGCGCCGTCGGCGCCGAGGCGGGCGACGACGCCGGGCGCCTGCGGGAAATCCGCAGGGAAACGGGCTGTACGGTCGTCCTCCACGCCGCGACGGAGGCACTGGCGGCGACGCCCGAGGGCCCGATACGCGTTCCGAATCTCGACGTGGGCACGCCGGTCCGCCAGTCGGGTGCCGGCGATCGCTTCGGGGGCGGGCTCGCCGTCGCGCGCGGCGCCGGCTGGGACTGGGAAAGTGCAATCGCCTGTGGGAACGCCTGCGCCTCTCGATACGTCGCGACCGGCGAGACGGGGGACGCGGCCGCGCTGCGCTCGTTTCTCGCCGGCTCCGCCGTGGCCTGAGACTTATGCATCCGGGCGCTGACAGGCCCGTATGGCCGAACAGGCGAGGTTCGAGTTGTACCGCGACAAGGAAGGGAAATGGCGCTGGCGCTTCGTCCACCGCAACGGCAACATCCTGGCCGACAGCGGCGAGGGCTACTCCCGAAAGACCGACGCCAAGGCGGGCATCGAGAGCATCCAGAACCACGCCCCGGACGCGCTGGTCGTCGAGGAGTAATCGGGCCGACAGTTAAGTGAGCGGGCCGGCGGTTTTATGGCTCGAGCGTCCAGGAACCAGGGTATGGCACGCGTACAGGTCCGTCCCGACACGGCGTTCGCCCCCGGGGCGCTCGACGACCCGATACTCGTCGACGGGCTCCCGGGCGTCGGGCTCGTCGGGAAACTCGCGGCCGACCATCTGGCCGAACAGTTCGCGGCGGAGCCCGTCGCGGACGTCCGCTGTCCCGCGCTCCCGAACGCGGCGGTGTACGGGCCCGAGTCCTCGACGGTCCGGACGCCCGTCCGCATCGAGGCCGCGCCCGACGCGGACCTGCTCGTGCTCCGCAGCGACGTGCCAGTCCCCGCCGACGCCGACGGCTTCGCAGAGGCGCTCGTGGCGTGGGCCGACGACTACGGCGCGACGCCGGTCTGTGTCGGCGGGCTGGCCCGCGAGCGCGAGGCCGACGACGAGCGCCCGCCCGAAGTGTGGGGGGTCGCCACGCCCGGCGGGAAGGCCCATCTCGACCGCGCCGGCATCGTCCCGCCCGCGATGCCGGGCGTACTCTCGGGACCGGCGGGCGCCCTCCTCGACGCGGCCGCCGCGGCCGAGACCGACGCGGTAGGGCTGGTCGTTGAGGCCGACACCGACGAACCCGACCCCACGGCGGCCCGGGCGGTTCTCGAGCGTGGCCTCGGCCCGCTCGCGGGCGTGGACGCCGACGGGGCGGGACTGAGCGAGGGTCTCGAAGCCGTCTTCGACGCCGGCGAGGAGCTCGCCAGCCGGATGAGCGAGGGGGGCGACGACTCCTCGCGGGCCCAGCCACTCTCGATGTTTCAGTGACTCCCCGCCGATAGGGTTATTCCGCGGCCGGAACACCCCCGACCATGACCGAACGGGTCGTCGTCATGGGCGCCGCCGGCCGGGACTTCCACGACTTCAACACCGTCTTTCGGGGTGACTCCGATACGGAGGTCGTCGCCTTCACCGCCGCGTCCGGGCAGAACCTCGGGGAGACGGACGAGGCCATCGAGCGCTACCCGCCGGAACTCGCCGGCGACGGCTACCCCGACGGGGTTCCGATTCGTCCAGAGGAAGAGTTGGAGGCCATCGTCGACGAGCACGGCGTCGATACAGTCGTTTTCTCCTACTCGGACGTTGCCCACGAGGACGTGATGCACGCCGCCTCCCGCGCGCTGGCGGCCGGCGCGGACTTCCGGCTCATCGGGCCGGACCGGATGCAACTCCCGACCGACGTGCCGGTGCTCGCGGTGGACGCCGTCCGCACGGGCTGTGGGAAATCGGGTGTCGCGCTCGCGCTCGCCGACGAACTCCAGTCGCGCGGGGTCGAGGTGGCCGTCGTCCGCGAGCCGATGCCGTACGGCGATTTAGTCCAAAAGCGCGTCGAACGCTTCGAAACGAAGGCCGACCTGGAGGGGTTGACCATCGAGGAGCGCGAGGAGTACGACCCCCACGTCGAGGCCGGTCACACCGTCTTCGCCGGCGTGGACTACGAGGACGTGCGCGACGCCGCCGAGGCCGACACCGACCTGATTCTCTGGGACGGCGGCAACAACGAACTCCCGTTCTACGAGCCCGACCTCCACCTCGTCCTCACGGACCCGCTCCGCGCCGGCGCCGAAACCGCCTACCACCCCGGCGAGGCGAACCTCCGGAGCGCCGACGAGGTCCTCGTGAACAAGGAGAACAGCGCCGACGAGGAGGATATCGAGGCCGTCACCGAGGCGGTCAGAGAGACCAACCCCGAGGCGGGCCTGAGACACGCCGACAGCGTCGTCACCGTCGAACACCCCGAGCGCGTCGCGGGCGCGTCGGTCCTCGTCGTCGAGGACGGCCCCACGCTGACCCACGGCGACGCCCCGCGGGGCGCGGGCGCCGTCGCAGCCGAGAAGTTCGACGCAGGCGAGCGAATCGACCCCAGGGGAAAGGCCGTCGGCTCGCTCGCCGACGTGCTGGCGGAGTACCCCCATCTCGATAGGGTGCTCCCGGCGATGGGCTACTCCGATTCGCAACTCGCGGACCTGGAAACGACCATCGGGAACTGCGACCCCGAACTCGTGCTGGCGGGGACGCCCCACGACCTGGGGTCGGTGTTGGACATCGACGCCCCCGTCGAACGAGTGCGCTACCGTGTTGAGCCCAAGGGATGGTCCTACGCCGGCCTGTTGGATTCCTACGCCGACGAACTCAACCTCTGATACGGGTTCCCGCGTCGCCCGCCAGCGCCGCCGCCAGGTTCCCCGTGTTGCAGACGAGCGCCCGCTCGCCTCCCCCTTCGACGAAATCGATGGCCGCCTCCACCTTCGGGCGCATCGACCCCTCCCCGAACTCGCCGGCGTCGAGCAGGTCGCGCATCTCTTTGGGGATTGTCTCCCCGATGGGTTCGGGGTTCTCAGAGTCCCACGCCCGGTAGGCACACTCCACGTCAGTCACGAGCGCGAGCGTCGGTGCGCCGACCGACTCGGCCAGGAGCCGCGCGGTGTGGTCCTTGTCTACGACGGCGGGCACGCCCTCCAAGCGGCCGTTTCGCTCCACCACCGGGACGCCGCCGCCGCCGCCGCAGACGACGCTCTGCCCGTGCTCGACGAGCGCGGCTATCTCCTCGGCCTCGACGACGCGCTGGGGTTCGGGCGAGGGGACCACGCGTCGGTACGGCTCCGCGCCGAGGCCGACCTCCGCCGTCTCGAAGGGTTTCGACTCGGCTTCCTCCGGAGTGTACCACGGGCCGACCGGCTTCGAGGGGGCGTCGAACGCCGGGTCGTCGGGGTCCACGACGGTCTGAGTGACGAGCGTGAGGAACTCGCCCCCCAGTTCGGCGTCCAGAGCGCGCTGGAGGAGATAGCCCAACTGCGCCTGCGTTTCCGCGACCAGCACGTCCATCGGGAGCCGCGGGGTGTCGGTGCGGTCCTGTTCGAGGAGGCGGTTCCCGACCTGCGGGCCGTTGCCGTGGGTGAGGACCAACTCGCCGTCGAGCGCGGCGAGTTCGCGCGCCGTCGCGCGGACGGTCTCCGTCTGTTCTTCGATGGGCGCACTCGGGTCCGGCGCGAGGGCGTTGCCGCCGAGCGCGACGACGAGACGGTCGTCCATGACGACGAGAAGGAAGGCGAGCGCCGAAACGGTGACGGCCACAGGCGCGGAGTGAGGGCCGCCACCGGTAAGTGCGTCCCGCGGGTGTCGTCGGCTATGTACGACACGCTACTCGTGCCCGTCGACGGGAGCGACGCCAGCGACGCGGCGGTCGACCACGCCCTCGAACTCGCCACCGCCTTCGACGCCGGGCTCCACTTCGTCTTCGCCGTCGAAGTCTCCCCTGACTCCGTCGCGCGGGGCGTCGGCGGCATCGACCCGACCGTCGCGGAGTCGCTCCGCGAGGAGGGCGAGGAGGTCATCGCCGCCCACCGCGAGACGGCGATGGAGCTCGAACTCCCCTGCGAACACACCATCGAAACGGGCGCCCCCGACGAGGTTATCGCGAACGCCGCCGAGAACGCCGGCGCGGACGCCGTCGTGATGGGAACCCACGCGCGGGAGGGCCTGGAGCGCGAACTGCTCGGTTCGACCGCCGAGCGCGTCCTCCGCGGTGTGGACCTGCCGGTGCTGGCGGTCCCCCCCGAGAAATAACGGCCGTCCTCTTTATGAGGCCCGGCGCCAACCAACGTGCAACGTGTTCGAGAGGGACCGGGGGCAGATGATACTCGTCGGGGGGGTTGCGCTGGCGCTCGTCTTCGTCGCGCTCGGCGTCCTCCTGAACAGCGCCGCCTTCACCGGCACGGAGGCCGCCCGCGACGACACCGCGGACCCCCGGGAGGCGCTCTCGGTCCGCGACGACGTCGTCGACGGGCTGGAAGGGGCCCTCTTCTACGCGAACTACTTCGACTACCGGAGCAGGGAGGCACTCTCCCGAACCCTCGGCAACGACGTCTCGCTGTGGGACCGCTCCCTCGCCAACAGCAGCGCTGAACGGCGGACGCTCGCGGGGGTGAACGTGACGCGCGTAACGAACGGCACCCAGATATATCAGGACAGCGTGCGGAACTTTACTGACGGGGACAACGAGAACAGAGACTGGGAACTGGCAACCGGGGTTGCCGGCGTGCGGCGCTTTACGGTGAACGTCTCGAACTCCTCACTCCACGACGGCACGAACAGCAGCAAGGCGTTTCACATCCGGTTCCGCAACTCCAGCGATACTGTCGTACACGAACTGGAGTTCTACAAACCCGGCAACGAAACCGTCTCGCTTAACTGGGATGCCGGCAGCTCGTCGGGGACCTGTGACACCGGGGAGAAGTGGGCAGTCGTCGACGTTTCCGCCGGCGACGTCGCGGGAGCGAACTGTCCGGCCTTCCCTGCGCCGGGCGACGTGAGTGGCCCGTATTCGATACGGTACGTCAATCCCGAGAACGTCAACGGGACGTACAACCTCGTCGTCGACGGGTCAGTAGATGAGAGCGACTTCAACGACCAAGTCGTCCAACCGCCGCCGTACCAAGTCCCCGCGATATACAACGCGTTCGTCGAGATCGACCATCGGACGGCGACGCTGGCGTACGCGGCGAACGTGACGCTCGCGCCCGAGACGACGCCCCGAGGAACGGTTTTCGGTGTGGCCCTGCCGGCGTTGCCGCGACTCTCGTTTGCGTATTCGAACGGCGAGTTGATAACGGCGATTCCGGGAGGCGAGCCCGTCCACCACGCCACTGCAGTTGAGGGCGTGAACACGGTCGGCGCGACTCGGTTCGACTTCGACGACGACGACGATGGCGTCGAGTCGCCGTACGTCGACGGTTCGAGCGACCTTCGGCTTATCGACGAGGCGAACGATTCCTCGCTGCTCGTCTCGAACGTCCTCGACGCCGGCATCGCCGTCGGCGAGTTCCGCGACTCGCCCACATCGGTGTTCTACGTCAACGGCGACGCCAAACACATCTACCGGGTCCGTCCCGGGGGGTCACCGGTGAATCTCTCGACGGCGGCCGGCCGTTCGGAGGCGAGTTCGGTAGCCGGCATCGGAGACGTGGACGGCGACGGCGAGGGTGAACTCGCCTTCCTCGGGACGAGTCAGTCCGCGCGCTATCTCGACGACGACGGGACGCTCCACGCCTTCGGCAGCGACCTCGGAAACGAGTACTCCATCGGGTCGAGCGCCAGCGCGGTCGGCCCGCCCGCGGACTTCGACGGCGACGGCGTGGCGCGGATGCCCTTCGTGGACGGTAGCGGCTACGTCTCCCTGCTCGACACTGCGGGTAACAAAGTGCAGCTCAGCTCCGCCGCGGCGAAGGAGAGGAGCGTCGCCAGCGCCGACGTAGACGCCGACGGCGACCCCGAGGTCGTCTATCTCAACTTGGACGGCTATCTCGCGTACGTGAACGCCGACGACACCGGCGGAGTCATCACCGACGCGAACCGCGATAGAATCGGCCCCGCGGACACGACGCCGGGGGTAGCCTAACGATGCCCGAGCGCGCCCAGACGACCTTCGACTTCGCCGTCGGCATCACCCTCTTCTTGCTCGTCGTGAGCTTCGCGTTCGCCGCGACGCCGGGGTTTCTGGCCCCCTACCAAGGGAGCGGCGAGAGCGAGGCCATCCTCTCGGACCGGGTGGCGACCCGGATGGCGACGGAGAACCTCACCGACGGCCAGGCCTACGTCCTCAACGGGACGAAAGTCCAGCGACTCTTCAATGACGTGTCGGCCGCGAAGTCAGAACTCGGGGTGAAGGACACCTACGGGCTGAACGTGACGCTCCGGCGGGAGAACGGGACCTGTCCGGCGGACCTCTCGACATGCGCCTCCAACGAGACACCCCCCGAAAGCGCGAGCGTCTCGCGCTCGCAGCGGGTGGTCACAATCGGCGGCGAGAGCGTGGACCTCACGGTCCGGGTGTGGCGATGAGCGACCGGGGACAAGCCCATTCCCTCGAAGGAATCAGCGCCGCGCTCATGGTCCTCCTGGCGTTGTTGCTCTCGGTTCAGGTCTCGGTGACGGGGCCGCTCGCGAGCAACACGGCCCGCGAGGCGGTGACCGACCAGCTGGAAGGCGTCGGCGAGAGCACGCTGGCCATCGCGGACGAACGGGGAGCACTCCGCGCGGCGGCCCTCGACTGGAACGCGTCCGGGCAGCCGGCGTTCGCCGGCTCCAAGCCTCGCGGCGTGTTCATCGACCGCGCGCCCGGAAACGAATTCGGCCGCGTGCTCAACGACTCCTTCGACGAGAACCGCGTCGTCTACAACGTCGACATGGTCCGCCGCAACGGCACCGAGCGCACCGAGACGCCGCTGGTCTACTCGGGCGAACCGACCGCCGGCGCCGTCACGGTCTCCAGGTCGGTTACGCTCTACGACCACGACAAAACGTCCGGCGGCGAGCGACTGTCGGACCTCGGGAAGGAGCGGTTTTACGTCGGCAACCGAGGGCGAGGACACGTGTACGCGGTCGTCCGGGTGGAGGTGACGTTATGGCGCGCATAAGAGACAGTCGGGGGCTTTCGACCGCCGTCGGCTACGTCCTCAACGTCGCCGTTATCACGCTGTTGCTCTCGGTGTTGCTGTTCGCGGGGGGCGGTCTCGTTGAGGACCAGCGCGAACGGGTCGCCGACGCCGAACTGTCGGTCGTCGGGGAGCGCCTGGCGAGCGACCTGACGAGCGCGGACCGCCTCGTCGGCCCGGAGACGACCGACGTAACGGTCCGCTCACAGCTCCCCCGTGGGGTCGCAGGCGACAGCTACCGAATAACGGTGCGGGACGGCTACCCCAACGGAACGACGCTCTTGCGACTCAGAGCCGACCCGCTCTCCCGTCCGGTGACGGTGCCGGTCGTCCTCGACGCGGACGTCGCTGACGCGCCCGTCACGGTCCGCGGCGGGAACGTCCGAATCAGGATGGTCGACCCCGATGGGGACGACGAACCGGAGCTGGAGGTGTCGGCGGATGGATGAACGCGGCGTCAGCGAGGCGCTCGGCTTCGTGCTTATCTTCTCGCTCATCCTGTTGATGACAGGTGCCATCTACACCGGCGGCATCGGGGAGCTGAAAGAGGTCCGCGACGACCAACAGGTCGCCGGCGTCGAGCGCGCGTTCACCGCCATCGGGAGCGACGTGACCGACGTGGTTCGTGACGGCTCCCCCTCGCGCTCGTCGACGATTCGCCTGAACGACGGCACGCTGACGTTCGGCAACCAAACGTGGGTGAACGTCACCGTCGACGGCGAGCGGGTGAACAACTCCGTGACGCCGCTCGTCTATCGCCTCAACGGGGAGCCCCAACTCGCGTACACCGCCGGAATGGTGACTCGCTCGGGCGGGGGCGGCGGCTGGGCGGTCACGACCGAACCGCCGGTCATCGCCGTCGGCGGATCGCCCCACGAGGCGGTGTTCTTTCCGATCGTCGACCTAGATGGGGAGGGGCGAGTCGGGGGGGCACGCGCCGTCACCGTCCAGACCGAGTCAGGCGACGGCGCGATTCTCGGCGAGCGCCGTCGGGGCAATCCGCTCGACGTGAACGTGACGGTCACAGACACGCCGCGCTCGGCAGCGTGGGGACGCTACCTCGAATCAGCGCTCGACGCCGACTGCGAATCCATCGGCGAGAACGCCGTCGGCTGTGACTTCGAGGCGCGGTCGTTCAGAACCTCGTTCTACACGGTCGAAATGTCGTTCAGTTGAGCGTCGTGTTCACCGTCGCGTTCGTCACCCGCAGATAGGTAATGACGGTGCCGCTCTCGTAGTCGATGACGCCCGTAGCGGCGTCCGTATTGAGACCGCTGTTACCGTTGTCTTCCTTTTCCTCGTTTCCGCCTCCGTTTCCGTCTCCGTTTCCACCTCCGTTTCCACTGTTGGATCGGACGTCGATTTCGGTGTTCCCGCCCGTGAGCGCAACGTAGTGGTTCGTCAGCTCGTCGATGCTCGTCGGCTCGCTATCGTTGTACGTTGTCGGGTCGCCGTCGGCGTCAACGTCCTCGGGGTGTTCGTCGAACACCGTTGGCTCCGGGCCCGGCTGGTAGGTGAGGTCGGTCGACCCCGTGAGGTTGACGTAGAGTTCGTAGTTGCCGTCGCGACAGCCGTAGGTGAACGCCCCCGTCGAGTTCGTGAACGCGTCCGTGTTGGTCCACTCCTGGGTCGTGTCAGTCGCGGATGGCTTATAGGTGGCACGCACGTCAACGCTCAGGTCCCCGTTTTTCTTGCAAGGGCCCTTACCTCCCTTGTTGTTTTCGAGGGTGACCGAGTACGTCCCGTTGAACCCACTGATGCTGATGGTTGCGGTTCCGAAACTGTTCGAACTCGGGTGGTTCCCCGGGAGCGTGATGTTCATCTGATTGACCGCATGTTTACTCGTGTCGATGCCGCGGAGACTCCGCCGGTCGGACAGCGAGACACCCTCTCCACCGATAGGCTCGGTCGGTAACACGAGCGTCGCCGTGTTCGTCGACTTATTGACAGTAACGTTCACGTCCGGCCCCACCGTCTCGAAGTACGACCCCCACGCGGTGTAGTACGGGCTTTGGACGCTCATCTCGATGGCGCCGCCGGAGATCGGGTTCTCGTACAGTTTCGTCCCGTCGTAGGTGTTGCTCGCGTTCGGGTAGACGGTCTCGGGGGGAACGGTGTTCTTCACAACCGCGCTCACCATGCCGGAGCTGGCGCGTTCGTTCGCCCCCTGGACGCCGATGATCGGCGCGGTGAACGTCTGGCTCCGGTAGCGCATCCGCGGCGCCGAGAGCACGACGCTTCCCTCGCCGTTCGCGCGGAAGACGCCGCCGCCCTGGTAGGCGATTCGCGTGTCGCCGCGCTCGTAGACGAACGCCCCCAGCGATCGATTGACTATCTCCTCGTCGTCCTCCCCGCTGTAGTTCCGGTGTGTGATGCGGACGGTCCCGGCCTCCGGCCGGACCTCGTAGCTCCCCTGTCCGGTAGTTCCAAGCGACACCTGGCGGCGCTCGGCGCTCCCGTAGACGACCTCGGTCGTCGCCGCGTCGTACTGATAGAGCGCGTTCTCGACGGCCGTCCCCTGGACGTTCTCCTGTGTCGCGTTCAGCGCGGCGTCGCCGATCACGACGACGGCCCCGACGCTGACAACGGTGATGCCGAGCAGGAGGACGACGCCGAGCACTTCCGCCTGGCCCCGCTCGTCCCGGGACGTTCTCATCGCTTCGAGTTGGCCGCGGACGGACTTATCCTCTTGGGCGGCACACGCCTACGCGCCGCTCGCGAGCGACAGGGGGTGGCGTCGACTCTGTCGTCGGTGTCACAGCAATCCTAATTAGCCCCGGGCGCAAGCCATCGTCAAGAGAATGCGCCAGTACCAGAGCCTCGTCGCCGACACCCTCGGCGGGGGCACGCACAAGCCGAACCGCACGGGCGTCGACACGGTCGCGGCGTTCAGCCAGCACTACGAAATCGATCTGAAGGAGGGATTCCCCCTCCTCACGACGAAGGACCTCTCGGGCTTCCGCTGGAACTCTCTCATCCACGAGTTCCTCTGGTATCTCTCCGGGGAGGAACACATCCGGAACCTCAGTAAGGAGACAGCTATCTGGGACGCCTGGGCCGACGACGAGGGGCGCCTGGACACGGCGTACGGCCGCTTCTGGCGGCGCTATCCGGTCCCCGAGGAGGGACTGGACGGCGAGTCGTGGCCCGACGACACGCATCGCTGGATAAACGACGAGGGCACGTTCGACCAGATAGCGTACGCCCTCGACCAGCTTCGGGAAAACCCGCACTCCCGGCGTATCGTCGTGAACGCATGGCACCCCGCGAACGCGGCGGTCTCGACGCTGCCGCCGTGTCACTACACCTTCGTCTTCAACGTGCAGGGCGACGAGTTGAACGTTCATCTCACGCAGCGTTCGGGTGACATCGCGCTCGGGGTTCCGTTCAACATCGCCGCGTACAGCCTGCTGGCCCACGCAGTCGCACAGCGGGTCGGGCTGGAGGTCGGTCGCTTCGCGCACACCGTCGTCGACGCCCACGTCTACTGCGGGAGCGGCGAGCGCGGCGCGTGGTACGGCGAGCACCTCCCCGCGCTCCAGCGCCGTCTCGACGCCGTCGAGGACCGCTCGGAGTACCGCGAAATCCGGGAGTGGCTGGTCGCCCAGGCGCCCGCCGAGGAGACCGAGAACGCGGACCACGTTCCCAATCTGTTGGAGCAACTGGCCCGCGAGCCGCGCGAGCGCCCCTCGATTTCAGTTACCGACAAACCCTTAGACGAACTCGAGTTCGAGGACATCCGACTGTCGGGGTACGACCCGGAACCGGGCCTCGACTTCGCCGTCGCGGAATGAGGGTCGTCCTCGTCGCGGCCGTCGCCGCGAACGGCGTCATCGGAGCGGAGGGGGGAATGCCGTGGCACCTCCCCGAGGACCTGGCGCACTTCAAGGAGACGACGACGGGCCACCCCGTCATCATGGGCCGGAAGACGTACGAGTCCATCGCCGACCGGCTGGGCGGGCCGCTCCCGGAGCGCACGAACATCGTCCTCTCCCAGGGGGACCCGGACCTCCCGGAAGGTGTGATTCACGCCGCCTCGCCCGAAGACGCCCGCGCGGCGGCCGAGGAAACAGGCGCCGAGACGGCCTACGTCGTCGGCGGCGAATCGGTGTACCGTGCCTTCCTCCCCGAGGCCGACGGGATGGTCCTCACGGAGATAGCGGCGTCCTACGAGGGGGACACGTACTTCCCCGATTTCGACGACGAGGCGTGGGCCGTGGTCGAGCGCGAGGACCGCGACGGCTTCGCCTTCGTTACCTACGAACGGGCGTCAGCGACCCGCGAGTGAGGGCGGGAGGTTCCGCTCCGCGTCCGTGTATGTGTGCGAGTCGCCCCCGCGGCGTCACCGAATCAAAACCGTTAAGCACGGGACGCGGCTACGAAAGAGTGCGAGCGCTCTGATGGTGTAGTCCGGCCAATCATCTTGCCCTCTCACGGCAAGGACCGGGGTTCGAATCCCCGTCGGAGCATTCTCGAAGGAGACGAAACGCGGAGCGAAGGCTTTGTGCGGACCGGGCTAGTCCGACCCCGCGGACTCGTCTAGTCTTGAACCTTCAGTAGTACCAGGGCACCCCCGAGAAGTCCGGCTCCCGTCCTTCGAGGAAGGCGTCCCGCCCCTCTTCGGCCTCCTCGGAGCGGTAGGCGAGCCTCGTCGCTTCGCCCGCGAACACCTGCTGGCCGACGAGGCCGTCGTCCGCGAGGTTGAACGCGTACTTCAACATCCGGATCGCCGTGGGGGATTTCGTCTCCAACGCCGCGGCCCACTCCAGGGCGACCTGCTCCAGTTCCTCGTGCGGGACGGCCTCGTTGACCATGCCCATCTCCTCGGCCTCCGCGGCGTCGTAGTCCTTCCCGAGGAAGAATATCTCCCTGGCCTTCTTCTGACCGACCTGCTTGGCGAGATAGGCCGACCCGAAGCCGGCGTCGAAGCTCGCCACGTCGGGGTCCGTCTGGAGGAACTTCGCGTGCTCGGTGCTGGCGAGAGTCAGGTCACAGACGACGTGGAGAGAGTGGCCGCCGCCGACTGCCCACCCCGGAACGACGGCGACGACGGGTTTGGGCATGAAGCGAATCTGACGCTGTACTTCGAGGATGTGCAAGCGACCGGGGCGACTGCCCCCTGATTCAGGGTCGTACTCGTAGCCGCTTCCCCCCCTGACCGACTGGTCGCCGCCGCTCGAAAACGCCCACCCCCCGTCCTTCGGGGACGGGCCGTTCCCGGTGAGGAGGACACAGCCCACGTCCTCCTGTTTTTTCGCGTGGTCGAGCGCGACCGCGAGTTCGTCGACGGTGCGCGGGCGGAAGGCGTTCCTGACCTCGGGCCGGTCGAAGGCGATGCGGACGGCGCTCGTGTCCGTCCCGCGGTGGTACGTCACGTCCTCGAAGTCCGCGTCGAGGTCGCAGGGCTCCCAGCGCTCCGGGTCGAATATCTCCGAAACCATACGCCGGGGTCGGGTGCGTCGGTGAAAACCTTACTCCTCCGCCAGCCGTTCGACCAGTTCCGCTTGAAGCGCCTCGCGCGCCCGGTGGCTCCCCTCCGAATCGGTTCGTACCTCGATGACCTGGGTGCCCTCGCTCGCGAGCGACGCCCGATACGCCTCGGGGAAGCGCTCGGGCGAACTCCGAACGAACTCGAAGCCGAACAGCTCGCCGGTGGGCGTGAAGTCCAGGCCGTGTGGGGTCCTGAACTGCGACTCGAAGGGGGGGTCGAACGCCTCGATGGGGAGCATGTGGAAGATGCCGCCCCCGTCGTTGTTTATGAGCACGATTGTCGCGTCCACCCCACAGCGTTCGAGGGCCAACAGCCCGTTCGTGTCGTGGTAGTAGGCCAGGTCCCCGACGACGAGGACGAGGGGGTCGTCGGTCGCCGAGCCGGCGCCCAACGCGGTGGAGGTGATGCCGTCGATTCCCGAGACGCCGCGGTTGGCGAGCGCCGTGAGCTCCCTCCCGGAGGGTGCGGCGAACCGGTCGGCGTCGCGGACGGGCATCGAGTTCGAGACGAACACGGTCGCCGGGTCCGACACGTCCTCGAAAACCGCCCGGAGTATCGACCCCTCCATCGAATCGGGCGCGTCGGTCGCGAGGTCGGCGTGCGTGCGCTCGGCGCGCTCCAGGCGGTCGTGCCAGTCGCCGTTCGGGGCGCGCGAGACGCGTTCGGCGAGTGCCCCCGCCAGTTCGTCGGGCTCGGCGTCGATGCGTTCCCGAACCCCGAACCCGGCGTCGCGCCAGCCGGCGCCCCCGGCGGAGTCAACCAAAAATTGGTCGGCGCCCGTCCGCGCGAGGTAGGTCCGGAGCGTTTTGGAGGTGGGAGACGCACCGAAGCGCAAAACGACGTCGGGTGCGGGCCAGTCCCCGGTGATTCGCTCGTCGAGGAAGGCATCGTACCCACCGAAAACGGGGGTTTCGGGGACGTGGGAGCCGAACCGAACCCCCGAGACCGGGTCCGAGAGCACGGGGAGAGCCGTCGCCGCGGCGAGCGCCTCGACGGCGTCCGCCGAGAGGCCGCTGTCCGGCCCGCAGACGACGAGGCCCCGCTCGGCCGACTCGATGTGCTCGGCCAGCCGGTCGACGGTCCGGTCGTCGGGCGTTCGAGTGCCCGAGCCGGTCCGGACGAAGGGGCCGTCCCGACCGCCGGCGGCCTCTGGGTGGTCCGCGGCGAACCCGTCGGGCACGTCCCCCTCGACGGCCGTGGGTTCGAGCGGTTTCCGGAACCGGCAGTTCAGATGGACCGGGCCCGCGGGGGCGTCCGTGCTCGCCGCGACGGCGCGCGCGACGGTCGTTCTGAGCCCCCGGAGCTTTCGGGCGTCGGCCTCCGGCTCCGGCAGGTCCCGGTACCAGCGGGTCGCGTCGCCGTACAGTTTCTCCTGGTCGGCGGTCTGGTTGGCGCCGGTGTCGGTGAGTTCGGGGGGTCGGTCCGCCGTGAGCGCGACGAGGGGAACCCGGGCCCGGTCCGCCTCCAGCACCGCGGGGTGGTAGTTCGCGGCGGCCGTCCCGGAGGTGCAGATGAGCGGCGTCGGCCGCCCGGTCCGCCGTGCCCGTCCGAGCGCGAAGTACGCCGCCGAGCGCTCGTCGAGGTGGGAGAACACAGTCACGTCGGGGTGGGCGTCGGCCGCGACGGTGAGGGGCGTCGAGCGGCTCCCCGGCGAGACACAGACCGCGCCGACGCCCTGCGCAGCGAGTTCCTGGAGTATCGTTTCGGCCCACAGCGTGTTCCGGTTCGGCGCGCTCATCGCAGTTGGTCGAGCATCGGGCGGAACTTCAGTTGTAGCTCGTCCCACTCCACCTCGGGGTCGGAGTCGGCGACGATACCGTTGCCGGCGAAGAGGGTGGCCGCGTCGTCCCCGGCGACGGCCGAGCGGATGGCGACCGAAAAGGAGCCGTCACCCGCCGCGTCGAACCAGCCGACGGGGGCGGCGTACCATCCGCGCTCGAAGGTCTCGGTCTCCTTGATGGTCCGCCACGCCGCCTCGGGCGGGAGGCCCCCGACCGCGGGCGTCGGGTGGAGGCGCTCGGCCACGTCGATGACGTGGGTTCCTTCGGGAACCTCCGCCGTAATCGGCGTGTGGAGGTGTTGTACGTTGGCGAGTTTCTTCAGGCCCCGGTCGCCGACCGCCACCTCCGCGCCCATCTCCTCCAGTTGCTCGCGTATCGTTCGGGCGACCAGCGCGTGTTCGTGTTCGATTTTCGGGGTTCTAAGTGTGTCCGCGAGGCGCTCGTCTTCCTCCTCGGTGGCCCCCCGGCCGGCGGAGCCCGCGAGGGCCTCGGTCTCCACGTCCGTTCCGCGCAGGCGGACCAGACGTTCGGGCGTCGCGCCGAAGAAGACGGCGCCCACGCCTGGGTCGACGGCGAAGCGATGGCAGTCGGGGTAGGTCTCCGCGAGGCGTTCGAGCGCGTCGCTCAGGCGGAAGGGTCCCCGCAGGTCGGCTTCGAGCGCCTGCGCGAGGACGACCTTCTCCAGTTCCCCGCCGCGGATGCGCTCGACGGTGTCGGCGACTTCCCGGCGCCAGTCCTCCCGCGAGGGTGTTCTCCGGGTGCCCTCGATTCCGGGGGGCGGGTCGCGGCGGCTCCCCTCCCCGCGGAGCCGCTCGGCCGCGTCCGCGAGCGCGCTCTCCACGTCGGGGCTCTCGCCGTACTCCGTGACCGTGAGCCACGTCTCCCCCCCTTCGGCGACGACTTGGACCCGGGGAACGACGAAGCGGGCACCCGGGAATCCCTTCCACGGCGATTCAGGGCGGTGTTCGTCGTGGAACGCGAAGCCGCCCAGCAGTCGGGGACGGGCCACGTGCGGAACGTCGCCGCGGACGTTTCGCAGCAGTCGACCCCCGTTCTCGCGAACGGTCTCGAATCGGTCGGGGCCGTCCCCGACGACCGAGGCCGCGACCTCACAGCCGACGATGCGCGGGCCGTCCGGGTCCGTCCAAGCGGCGCGCGGGCCGGTGAACGCCCGGAGCGCGGCCGCGGGCGGGGCGTCGATGCGGCGCGCGCGGCTGTGGAGCGTCAGGCCGACGGACTCGGCGCCGTCACGGCGTGCCATTACTCCGGTTCCGGGCGGCCCGCTATTCAGCCTAACCCTTCCGGCGCGTTTCCGCGGCGGCAACTCTCCCTTTCGGCCCCCGTCAGAATCGTTCCCCCGAGCGAAAGCGAACGGCGCCATTTTTAAATACACCCCGGGCAAAGCGCCCCTATGCCGAAGGTATCGGTCACGGTTCCAGACCACATCGAGATGCAGATGGCCCAGTTGGTCGAACAGGGCGAGTTCTCCAGCCGCGAAGAGGCCATCGAGGAACTGCTGACCTCCGGGCTGAAGGCCTACAAGGCCGGCGGGCCCGTCGACGAGGACGATTTCGGGGGAGACGAGGGAATGATGGGCCACGACGACGAGTACGTTTTCTGAGTTGTGTGACCCTCTGACGGGAAACGGTTAAACCGTCGAACGGCCAAACAAGCCTATGCACAAAGACGAGCTGCTGGAACTCCACGACCAGCTCGTAACCATCATGGAGTACTTCGAGGCGCGCTCGGACGTTCCCCAGGAAGTGTTCGAGCCGTACCGCCAACTCGACGTGGAGCCGGGCCACGTCCACAAATCGAAGAGCGAACACAAACACGCGGTTTTCGTGCTGGGCAACGCCCTCGCCACGGCGATGAGCGAGGACGAGTTCTCCAACGCTGGGCGCCTCTCGAAGCGCATGGAGGAGCTGGCGGACGACGCGAGCCAGAAGCTCTGAGCGTTCGACGCATAGCGCTTCGACCCACCGTTAGCAGTTCGTAGCGGGTCGCCCCGCCATACTGCCGGAAGGTTTTAACCCACGATTCCGTTTGTCGGGGTATGGACGAGACACGCGAGCGGATCCGGGCGTGGAACTCCCGGCCCGTCGGGGAGTTGGCCCGGCTCGCCGAGCGGGAGTTCACGGGCGCGCTCGTCGCCGGCGACGACGTACTCTTTCTCCTGAACGGCCGCGCGGTCGGGTCGACCGGACCCTCACCGGAGGCCTTCGCCGACGGGGAGGCACACGAGGCGCCGGGGCCGGCGCTTCCGTTGCTCTTCGCGATGTTCGAGAACGGCGGCGAGACCAAGAGCCGGGGGTACACGAACGACACCCCGCTCCGCGAGGTGGACGAAACCCTCCAGAGCTCGAAGTTCACGGGCTACGTCGAGCTCTCGGAGAACGTCCTCAGCGGCGACTACTATCTGGTGTACTACGGCGGACGCGCGCTGTACGTCGCCTTCGTCGGCAACGAGACGATAACGGGACGGGACGCCTTCGAGCGCGCCGACGACGAGGTCGGCATCTACGAGGTCGTGGCCGCGAGCGTCGACGTGGCGGACCTCCCCACGGGGGACGAGCCGTCCGACGATGGGAACACCGAGGGAAGCGACGGTACTGCCACCGCTGCCGCAGGCGCGACGGCCGCCGAAGCGGCGGATTCCCCCGAAGAGAGCGCGGAGCCGGCGGACGCCGGGACGGCCGATTCCGACGGTGCCGGGGAGTCGGCGCGGGGCGCGGGAGCGGCCCCGGCCGACGAGCCCGTGTCGGATGCCCCGGCCGAGGAGGGCGACGACGACACCGCCGAACCGAACGACCGAGTCGAGCCTGAGCCCGTTCGGATGGAACCGGCGGAAGGGACCGACGCGTCGAGCGAGGCAAGCGAACCGGACCCTGGGAACGAACCGGAGCCGGAGACGGGGGGCGGAGCGGACCGCGCGGGGCGAACGAGCCACCCGGAACCCGCGAGCGAATCGCGGGAAGTCGACGAGCAAACGAGCGAAACTGTCGATTCGGTGAGAGAAGGCGACGAGCCAGTGAGGGATGACGACGGACCGGCAAGAGAACCTTCCACGCCGGAGGTAGAGTCCGAAGCTGCGGACGCGCCCGCCGATGCCGTCGAACCGACGACCGGAGGGCCGGAACCGGACGCGCGGACGGACCCGGCCGAAGACCGCGGCGGGGAAGCGTCGCCGGCAGCCCCTGAAGCGGACTCCGGGTCCGAGGGGGGAGAGGCGTCCGACGCGAGCGCCGGAGAACCGGATGCGAACCAACCGACCGACCCTGCAAAGGCCCGGCCCACGCGTCCCGACGGAACCGTCTTTGACGCCGAGGAGGAGTGGCGTGAGACCACGTCGATTCCCGCGCTCGACCCCGACGAGGCCGAGGAGGCCGACCCCAACACGGAAGAGCCGGAACGCGGGCGGACGGAATCCCCACATCCCGAGGGACAACAGAGCGAACCCGAACAGGGCGAACCCCAGCGCGGCGAGTCCCGGCAGGCGGAGCCGGCCCGCGAGAACGGGGCCCTGCGGGAGACGCTCCGCGAGCGAACCGAGGCACTGGAGAAACGGACCGAGCGTCTGCGGGCCGCCCGCGAGCGCGTCGAAACGTTGGAAGCCGAGCTTGAGGAGACCCGAGCGGAGCGCGACGAGTTCGAGGCGACCGCCGCGGAGCTCGAACGCGAACGGGACACGCTCCGCGAAGAGCGAAACAACCTCCGTGAGGAGCGAGACGACCTCCGCGAGCGGGTCGAGGCGCTGGAAACCGAACTGGAGGAGGCCCGCGAATCCGAGGCGAGCGAGGCGGCCGCGGGCGCGGCCCTCGATGCGCGGCAGGCGCTCTCCGAGACGAACCTCTTCGTGCGCTACGACTCGAAGAGTCAGCCCACCCTCGACGCCGTCCGGGACGGCGCGACGCCCGAGGAAGTGCGTTCGAACCTCCGCTTGGACGAACACACCGCGTTCGACTCGGAGGGCGCCACCGTCGACGGCGAACCGTTCGACGCGTTCCTCCGGAGCACGCCGGAGTACGTCTTCGTGCAGTGGGCCGTGACGGAACTCCCCTTCGAGATTCGCGACACGGCCCACGACGCCGGGCTCGCGGAGCTCTACGCCGCGCTCCCCGACGTGGACCGGGCCGAACTTCACGGCGCCGTCGAAATCGAGACCGAAGAGGGGGTCGAAAGCCACGAGTTCGACGTCGTGTTGCGGAACCGGATGGGCGAGCCGCTCATCGTCGCCGACATCAACGCCGCACGGGACCCCGTGAGCGGCGAAATGATGGAGGGGTTAGTGGAGTCGGCGAGCGCGGTCGCTTCGGCGGAGGACATCGGCGCCGCGCTCTACGTGACGGCGAGCTTCTTCGAGCCGGGCGCGCTGGAAACAGCAGAATCGAGTACGGGCGGCGGGCTACTCAGCCGGTCGAACAAGGAAAGCTACGTCCGCGCCGGTAACGGATATCACCTCTGTCTCGTGGAGTCCCGCGACGACTCCTTCTACGTGACCGTCCCCGAACTCTAAGCCTCGGCGGCGTCGCCCTCGACGTCGATCTTCATCTCGTCGAGTTTGCCGACGATGTCCTGGAGCTTGTCGTCGAGTTCCTCGATGAACTCCGCCGTGCGCTCGGTGGTGATGGCGCCCTGGCTGGACGCCTCCACGAGGTTCTCCTCCTCCAGCACGCGCAGGGAGTAGCGGACCTTGTGATGGGGGTATCCGGTTTTGTTCGACATCTTTACGATGCCGATGGGCTCGTTCTCGATGACCATCCGCAGCACTTGCAGATGGCGCTCCAGCATGTCGACTTCCTTTTCGAGGCGGTCTATCATGTCATGTGTTACCTTGTCCGGCGTCGCTTTAAACCTTACGTGCACCGCTCCGCGAGAACAGTTCCCACTCCGCAGTGACCTTATAAAACCGTTCTGGTTCGCTAGCTTCTCGCACGGCGGCTATCGTAATCGGTTTAGGCGCTTGGAGGGAGCATTCGGGTATGACTGTCACCATCGTCGGTTCCCAGTTGGGCGACGAGGGGAAGGGCGGCATCGTCGACGTGTTCGGCGAGGCCGCCGACGTGGTTGCCCGGTATCAGGGCGGCGACAACGCCGGACACACCGTCGTCCGCGGGGGCGACGAGTACAAACTCTCCCTCGTTCCCAGCGGGGCGGTCCGCGGGAAGATCGGGGTGCTCGGCAACGGCTGTGTCGTCAACCCGAGCACGCTGTTCGAGGAGATCGACGGCCTCCGCGAGCGCGGGCTCGACCCGGACGTTCGGGTCGCCCGCCGCGCACACGTCATCCTGCCGTACCATCGGGTCCTGGACGGCATCGAGGAGGAGGCGAAAAGCGAGGACGGCGACGAGGTCGGCACTACCGGACGGGGTATCGGCCCGACCTACGAGGACAAGGCCGGCCGCCGCGGCATCCGCGTCGGCGACCTCGAAGACCCCGAGCGCCTCCGGGAGAAACTGGAGTACGTCGTTCCCCAGAAGCGCGCGCTCGCCGAGGAGGTGTTCGGCGTCGAAGTGGGCGACGAGTTCGATATCGATTCCCTCCACGACCAGTACAGCGAGTACGGCGAGCGCCTCGCCGACGAAGGGATGCTCGTCGACGCCGGCGATTTCCTCGCGGACCGGCTCGCGGACGACGAAGCGGTGATGTTCGAGGGCGCACAGGGCACTCTCATCGACATCGACCATGGCAACTACCCCTACGTCACGTCCTCGAACCCGACCGCGGGCGGCGCCGCCACGGGGACGGGCCTCGGCCCGGGCGTCGTCGGCGGCGGGGAGGTCGTCGGCATCGTGAAAGCGTACCTCACGCGCGTCGGTAGCGGCCCGCTCCCCACGGAACTCGCGGGCGTCGAGGGCGACACCCCCGGCTACGAGGACGGCTCCGCCGACGCCGAGGCGGAGGAACTCGCCACCTACATCCGCGACGAGGGCGGCGAGTACGGCACGGTGACGGGGCGGCCGCGCCGCGTCGGCTGGCTCGACATGCCGATGCTCCGCCACTCCACGCGAGTGAGCGGCTTTTCCGGGCTCGCCATCAACCACCTCGACACGCTCGCCGGCCTGGAGGAAGTGAAGGTCGGGCACGCCTACGAGCTCGACGGGGAGGAGATCGACCGGATTCCGGCCACGACCGAGCGCTGGCAGGCCTGCGAGCCCGTTCTCAAAACCTTCGAGGGGTGGCCCGAGTTCGATACGGACGAGGTCGTCGCGGCGGGATACGACGCCCTCCCCGCGGCCGCCCGGGAGTACGTCGAGTACATCGAGGACGAACTCGGCGTACCCGCCTACGCTCTCGGCGTCGGGCCGGGCCGCGAGGAGACCCTGGTTCTCGAACACCCCCTGGAGTGATCAGGTCGGAGGGGAAGGCCCTCTCCTAACCCTTTTAGGGAGTCCGCCCTCAGGCTCCCCCATGAAGGAGTCCCTGATGGACGTTCTCTGCTGCCCGCTGGACAAGGCCGACCTCGAACTCGACGTCGCGGAGCGCGACGGCGAGGAGATCCTTGAGGGGGAACTGATCTGTACCGAGTGCTCGGAGGCGTACCCCATCGAGGACGGCATCCCGAACCTCCTGCCGCCGGACATGCGCGGCGAGACGCCGTAGCGCCCATACGTTTTTACTCCGTGCCGGGAATCACCTAGCGTGGCCGACACGCTCCGGGTAGAACTGAACCGCGAGGGCCTCTACGACGTAGCGACGCCCGCGCGCTTCGAGACGGACGACACCTTCACACTGCGCCTGCACAACGGCGGCGAGGCCACGCACGTCCACGTCCGGCTGAGCGACGCGCTCGCGCCTGTTCTGGTCATCGACGAGGTGAACCTCTACGTCGAGGCGGGCGCGACGCGGGACGTGACCGTCCGCGCGGCCCCCGGACGAACCGGCGACGCACAGGGGACCCTCGAAGTCGCTGTCGGGCACGGCGCGACCCGGGCAAGTACTGAACTCACGCTTCTCGAACCGGGCGCGACCGACGTGCGCCTCGACGAGTCGCTGGCCGCGCCCACCGAAGCCGAGAACTCCTCGGCGCGGGAGGTCCTCGAGCCGGCGTTGTTGGCCGCGCTCGCCGTCCTCCTGCTGGCGGGCGCCCTCGTCGTGCCGGGGCTCCTCGGTGTCCTGTTCGGTGTGGGGGCCCTCGTCGCCGCCGGGTTAGTCGTCTACAGCCTGTAGCTCCCCGTCCTCGGACCGCTTCGCTCGGAGGTAGCGCGCCCGGTAGCGGTTCGCGCCGTCGTTCACGTCCGCGTCCCGAATCTCGCCGGCGCGGCCCTCCGCAAGCGCGTCGATCATATCGTCCAGTTGGGCCTTCTCCGAGGGCGTGAGCGAGAAGGTGTACTCCCGCTCCTCCTCGTTTTCGAGAATCGCCATCTTGCGCGCGGCGGCGACGAAAAGCGAACAGGGCTCCCGGCAGGGGAACGCCCCCTCCCCCCTGGTCACGTCGAGTTCCGTCTCCGGGTCCTCGTCCCACTCGCGGCGCTTGAGACACTGCGAGTCGACGCAGGCGGCCTCGGTGAGCCACTCCACGGCGTCGACGTCGAGCTCCTCGACCACGCCGTAGATGCCCGTCTGGCGCTCGGCCGTCTCGCGGAAGTGACTCACGTCGAGTTCCCCCTCCGACTCGCGGTGCCAGTTCGCGACCGTGGCGGGGTAGACGAAGTCCACCGCCCGCACCAGGTCCGCGCCTTCGATGCCCTCGACGACCCACCCCGTCGGGAGGGTGGGCGCGGTCTTCAGGGGACGATACCGCCCGTCGTCGCTGTGTTTGACGCGCTCGCGGAGGTCGAGCGGGTCGAGGGAGTCGAGCTCTTCGAGGGGACGTTCCGAGTCCGCGCGGTGACGGAGGCCGTAGCGCCGGTCGGTGCCCGCGCGCCGGACCCGTATTTCGAGTTCGCCCCACTCGGTTCGGAGCCCGCCTTCGAGCGCGTCGTAGCGCTCCGGGGGGCGATGTGTGTCCGCGCCCTCCAGATGGCGGAGAAAGGCCCTTCGGGGTGTGCCCTGGCCGCCGACTCGCTTCCAGTGGCGGTAGTTCTTCACGTAGGCCGGGTTCGCGTTCAGGAGCTCGCGCGCCTCGCGCTCGCTCAGTCGCCCCCGCGTCTTCCCCGGGAGGCGGACGGTGTACCCCTCAGGGTAGTGATGCACTTCGAGGCCGTCACAGGAGACGGGCGCGTCGTCAAGGACGTCCTTGGGGTTCATTCTGCCTCGACGGCGTCGGTCTCGATAGTTTCGGCGGTTCCCGGGAGGTCGGCCCCCGCGTCGGCCGCGCGTTCGAGAATCACGTCGGCCATCATCGCCTCGGTGCCGACCGCGCCGGCGTACCAGATGCGCTTGCCCTCAACCTCGCCCGGCGTGGGCCACCCGTTCCGGTAGTCGTCGGTGAGGCCCATGTCCTCGGGGATGTC
>ENA-ORCO01000101-ORCO01000101.1-marine-metagenome-genome-assembly--contig:-NODE-101-length-69182-cov-7.885956_pt1 | contig 69182 bp, 71 predicted proteins | sample MGYA00248633_ERZ508508 | MGnify/ENA primary metagenome ERZ508508 (study PRJEB26179, sample SAMN06268845) | marine metagenome | isolation source: A23 P1 aerobic enrichment on pine of planktonic cells taken...
CCTCGGAGACCGCCTACGAGATGGCGGGCGTCGGCCCGGACGATATCGACGTGGCGGAACTCCACGACATGTTCACCATCCTCGAGTTCCTCCAGAGCGAGGACCTCGGCTTCTTCGAGAAAGGCGAGGGGTGGAAAGCAGTGGAGGAGGGACGAACCGAACGCGGCGGCGACCTGCCGATCAACCCCTCCGGCGGCCTGAAGTCGAAGGGGCATCCGCTGGGCGCCAGCGGCGTCGCACAGGTGTACGAAATCTACGAGCAGCTGATGGGTGAAGCTGGCAAGCGCCAAGTCGACGCCGACACGGGACTGGCCTGCAACGTCGGCGGCTTCGGCAACTGCGTCATCACCACACTCATGGAGGCCAACTGATGATGGAAGCATACCGCTACCCCGACGGCAGCATCACGTACCCTGGCCACCCGATCGGTCCGGGGGGAGAAGAACCGGTCGGAACCGTCGACCTCAGCGAGTACACCGCCGAGGTCATCACGTGGACGACGAGCACGGCGCCGCCGCCGGGCGTCCGTGAGCCGAACACGCTGGCCATCGTCGAGTTCGACGTGGACGGCGAACCGGTTCGGGCCATCGGTGGCGTGACGACCGACGATGTCGCAATCGGCGACGAGGTACGGCCCGTGTACGTCGACGAGCTCCGGGAGCCCGGCGCGGGCATCCGCGAACCCGAGAGTCAGGAGTGGGACGGCTACCGGTTCGAACCGGTCTAAGCCGACGGGTAACTTTTGACCGACGCACGCGTCATCTTCCTGCGTGCCCTCCTTCCGAACAAAGCGCGGACGCTGTCACCTCGACGATGGCGTTCTCCGACTGGATTCCAGCCTCCGCGGCCAGTTGCGTCGCTACCGCGAGGGGAGTCGTCTCTTCGTTTGGGCGTACGTTTTTTCCCTCCTCGCGGGCGTCGGCTTCGTCGTCGGCGAACTGCTCGCGGGCGAGACGCACAGGCTTCTGCTCGTCGGCGGTGCCGTCGCCGCCGTTGTGATCGTCTCGCGCGTGGGCAACCGCCTTCGGGGTTTCACCGATGCCGAGGAGATTCCGGTCGAGCGAATCACACACGTCACGGCCGAACGAGGGACAAAAGGGCTGACGCGCCCGCGGTTCGTCGTCACGTACGGGACGGACGGGACGACGAACCGCCGGTACGTGATGATGCCGTCGCTGTGGCTCTCCTACGGTGAGGCGGAGTTCCGGCGCGCGAAAGAGGCGTTCCGGAACGTCGGAATCGAGGTGACGTGATCAGTCCTCGAGTGCGCTCTCGGGCACTTCGTCGATGAGGACGATGGCTTCGCCGTCGATCACCGTCTCGCCGTCCTCGTCCTCGACGACCGTCGTCAGCCGGTAGCGGCCGTCACCCAGATCCTCGACGACCTCACAGATGGCGGTGACTTTCTCGCCGATATCGACCGGGCCGAGGAACTGGAGGTCCTGCGAGAGGTAGATGGTCAGGCCGGGTAGGCGCGCGAGCGCCGCGCTGATGACGCCGGAGACGAGCGTGCCGTGGACGATCTGGCGGCCGAAGCGGGTCTCTTTGGCGAAGTCGTCGTCGAGGTGGAGGCGGTTGGTGTCCCCGCTCGCATCCGCGAAGACCCGAATCTCCTCCTCGGTGAGTCGTTTCGAGAAGCGGATGCGGTCGCCGACGCTCACCACGCCGTCACCCTCGTCCGTGTGTTCGAACGTCCACTCCGCCTTGGAGTAGGTGAGTTCGGGCGAACTTGCGGGTTGGCGGTCGGTCTCTGGTTCGTTCTCGCCGTCGGATAGCGCCGGGAACATCGCCCGGTTGGCCGCCATCATGCTGTTGTAGAAGTGTTCGACGCTGTTCGAGAAGTGTTTCTGCGACTGTAGCCACGTCTCCGTGACTTCGCTCATCGGCGTGGTGTTTCGTTCCTGCATCGTTGGGTAGGGTGTATTGGGGGTGGTCGGTTAAAGACTGGTCGCTTTCGTCGCCGGGCATGCCCCGACGAAACCATTCAATGTCTTTGAGTGGTATAGAATGGTAACAAAAGTAAAGCTTATGCCTCTGGCCCGCATCTGTGGGAACAAGGATGACGCAAGACGAGGACGATGGATCGCCGCCGTGGCCACCGATGCCCTTTGCCCAGCAGTTTCAGAACGCGAGCGAAGACGCCGTCGAACAGCAGATGAAGCTGTTCAAACAGTTCATGTCGGGAAGCGCCGGGAGCGGATTCGACGGCTTCTCGCAACTCGGCGCGATGAGCATGGGCACGGCGATGTTCAAGACCCGAGTGCAGAGCGGCGGCCGCATCAGCATCCCCGATGCCGAGCGTGAGACGCTCGATATCGAGGACGGCGATATCGTCCAGACGATCGTCATCCCCGTCAAACGAAACTCCGAGTAAACCATGAGTGCTACCAACCCCTTCAGTTCGGCCTTCGAGTTGCAGCGTACGATGATCGACCAGAGCCGCCGCGCCGCGGAAACCGGAATCGATGTCCAGCGTGCCGCTGTCGAGACCTGGCTTGGCTCCTTCGAGTCGGCCAAGTCCGTCCAGAAAAACGGCGTCACGCTCTCGAAGACGGCAGTCGAGGCCTCCCTCGACGGTCTGAAATCCGTCTTCCCGGAAGAGTCCGTCGCGGAGCTCGAAGCCGCAGTCGACGAGCAGTTCGAGGCCGTCGACGAGATTCACGAGGACGCGTGGCAGTCCTTCCTCGAGGGTCTCGACGAGGCCGAGGCGACCTACGACGAGCTGAGCGAGATGCAGCTCGAACTGCTCGCCGAGAGCTTCGACGCACTCGAGCAGATGCAGTCGGAAGCCGCCGAGACGACCGAAGAGGCCGTCGAATCCGCCGAGGAACTGGCGGAGTCGGCCTAACCGGAGCGTTTTCACGCCTACCTCACTTATTTGCATACGATGACCAACGACGCTAGCGGTACGTTCGACGGACAGATGGACGCGTTCCTGGAACGCATGACCGAGACGTATATGAACGCCCTCGACCGGAATCTCGACGCCCAGTCGGCGTTTCTCGAATCCTGGATGGATTCGATGGAGGACAACCTCTCGGAGGATCGCATCCAGGAGGGGTACGAGGGATCGATGCGCGCCTACGAGGCGTGGATGGATGCCGCGGAAACGTCCTTCGAGCGCATGGGCCAATCCTTCCAGGGCGAGGATGTCGAACCGGAGGAGTTCCGCGACATCTGGCTCTCCTCGGCCAACGAGGCGTTCAAAGAGATGATGACGACGACGGCGTTCGCGGCCGCCACGGGCCAGACCGTCGAAGACGCGATGAACATGCGACAGAACATCGACGAAGCCTCGGAGGAGACCCTGCACGCGCTCAACTTCGCCACCGTCGGCGACGTGCGCGAGGTGGGGGAACGGCTCGTCGAACTCGAACGCCGCCAACACTCCATCGAGCAGAAGCTCGATCGAATCCTCGAACAGCTATGAACCCCTTCACATTCCCGCTGGACGCTCAGCGTGACCTCTGGGAGCGTGCGGCCGACGACGCGACTTCCGTCGGTGCCATCCCCGAGGGCCTAGAGACGATGGCCGAGGTGGAAGTCGGCGAGACGCCGAGCGATGTGGTGTACGAGGAGAACAAACTCGAACTCCACCACTACGAGCCGGTGGTGCCCGAAGAGGAGCGCCACGACGTGCCCCTCCTGTTCGTCTACGCGCTCATCAACCGGCCGTACATCCTCGACCTTCAGCCGGATCGAAGCGTGATCCGTCGGATGCTCGAAGCCGGCTTCGACGTGTACATGATCGACTGGGGCGAGCCCTCTGAACTCGACACCACCCTGTCGCTGCACGACTACGTGAACCGCTACATCGACAACTGCGTCGACGTGGTGCGCGACCGCTCCGGCCAGGAGTCGATCAACATCCTGGGCTACTGCATGGGCGGAACGATGAGCGTCATGTACGCCGCACTCCACCCCGAGAAGGTCCGCAACCTCGGGCTGATGGCGGCCGGCCTCTGTTTCGACGGGACCGGCGGCATCCTCGAGATGTGGGGCAACGAGGAGTTCTTCAGCCCCGGCGCCATCACCGAAACCTTCGGCAACGTGCCCGCGGAGTTCCTCGATGTCGGCTTCGCGCTGATGGACCCCGTCCACAACTACGTCACGAAGTACGGCAACCTCTACGACAACATCGACGACGACGACTTCGTCGAGAACTTCGCGCGGATGGAGCGGTGGCTCAACGACCCAATCGACGTCGCCGGCACCGCCTACCGAGAGTTCCTCGAGGAAATCTACCAGGAGAACAAGCTCTACCGGAACGAACTCGAACTGAACGGCGAGCGGGTCGACCTCGGCAATATCACCATGCCCGTGGTCCAGGTGATCGGCGAGTACGACCACCTCATTCCGCCGGAGGCGAGCAAGCCGTTCAACGACGTCGTCGGCAGCGACGACACCGAGATCATGGAGTACTCGACGGGCCACATCGGCCTCTCGGTGTCCCGTTCGACCCACGAGAACCTCTGGCCTGCGGTGGCCGAGTGGTTCGCCGAGCGGTCGGGGAACGAGGCGGTCGACGTGGAGGTCGAGGAAAGTGGTAACGAGGACGAAGACGAGGGGGAGGCGCCCGACGCGGCGATCGTCGAGGACGTCGAGACGACCGAGGAAGACGTGGCCGTCACCAACCTACAGGAACTCGACGGTATCGGCCCGGCGTACGCCGCCCGACTCGAGGGTGCAGGGATCGTCTCCGTCGAGGAACTCGCCGAGGCCGAACCGGCAGTCGTCGCGACCGAGGCCGGCATCGACGAAGCTCGCGTCCGCCGCTGGATCGACGCCGCCGCCGAGCGAACGTCGTAATCCGAGCCGAAGCGACCCGCTCGCCGTCGTTCTCGACGTGTTGTGTGATCCGAGCGTTGTGTTACCGCATCTCAAACTTACAATCGTGAACTATTGCTTGCTATATTATCTCATACTAGGAATTTCGATAATATGGTGCATACATTGAAAGGATTTATTACTTAGCGAGTGGACATTTCGGTTGAACCATGAGCACGACGCAGATGATCAACCGCGCCACGGATCGATTCGACCTACCCCAGGAACTCTCCGCTGCCGACTCGAAGCTCGTCTACCTGTTCGTTGCCGTCTCCGACGGCGCGACGGTCGACGACCTGCAGTCCGGCCTCGACATCAAGAAAATCTCCCTGTTCCCCGTCCTCGATACGTTGTCCGAGCGGGACCTGATCGACCGCGTCGACGGCGAGTACGTCGCCGCGTCGTAACACCCGGCTGTCGTCGATCGAGACACTCGCCACCGGGATGTCGAGTGCCGAGGCAGTTTTGTTCTCTCTCCCCGTTCTCGTCGTCGCTCAGGCCGAGTCGTCGTCTTTCTCGTCCCCTTCCATCGACTCCTTGATCGAAGCCAGTTCCGCGTCCACGTCGACCCCGTCTTCCTCTTCCTCTTCGACATCGATAGCGACACCGCGCTCCCCACTCTCGACTCGCTCTCTGCCCTCGTCGGCCGATGGCTCGTCGAGTCGGTCGTCGATCTCTTCGGTCAGATCCCGGGCATCGGTCAGAATCGACTTGGCCGCCGAATCTTCCGGGAGATCCGCCCCAGTCAGCGCGTCCCGCAGATCCGACAGCGCGTCGCGGAGGGCGGTCGCCTCGGGGCCGCTCCGCGACGCGAGTCGCTCGTGGAGTCGATCCTCGGTCGGTTGCGGTCCGGCGAGACGCAGGACCGCCCGGAGCAGCTCCAGCGACTGCACCGTCGCTTCGAGCAGGGCGATGACCGTCGGAAGGGTGTACTCTTCGGTGAACCGGAGGATTTCGCCCGGCGTCGGCGGGCGACGCTGGGGTCGAACATCCTCGTCGATGGCCGACCGAAGCTCCGTCAACGTCCGCTCCAGATCGGCCAGCAACACCGCCAGTTCCTCGTCGTCTCGACTCGACATGTGCGACGGTTGGGGCCGGACCCGGATATATCGTTGCCGTCAGTCGCGCCGTCGAGCGCCGGCCGCGAGGGCCAGCACCGCGAGCACCGCGACGAGGGGCCCGAAGCCGGCGCCGCCGCCCTCGGTTGCGGTCGGCGTCGGTGTCCCGGTCGGTTCGGACGTGTCGGGCGGGTGGGGTGTCGGCGATTCCGTTGGTGTCGGTGTCGGCGTCGGTGTCGGTGTCGGCGTCGGCGTCGGCGTCGGCGTCGGTGTCGGTGTCGCGGTCGGCGTGGCGGTGGGCGTGGCCGTCGCCGTCGCGGTCGGCGTCCGCGTCGCCGTCCTGCCGGCCACTGTCACCGTCGTCGATGCTCGCCCGTCCTCGACGTTGCTCCCTTCGACGCTGATCCGGTACTCCCCGGGATCGGCGTCGTCCATCTCGACGGTGACGCTCCCGCCACTCGTCGTGATCCGCCGATTCCCCGCGAAATCGAGGCCGTCAGGCCCCACGACGTCGACTTCGAGGCGGTCGGCCTCGGCGAAGTTGTACTCCGCCGTGATCGTCACCGCCTCGAAGTCGTCAGCGTCGACCGTGTCACCCGCGATGTCCACGCCGCGTTCGTTGCGCACCTCGAACTCGGTGATTCGCGGCCGGACGACGACCAGATCGGCCTCGTCGTCGGCGTCGCTGTCGGCGTCGTACGACCGTGGCGTCACGCCGTCGAAGTCGGCATTCTCGGGGTCGACGGTGAACAGCTCGTCGCCGTCGGCCGACGAGAACGTCGTCTCGTCGGTTCCGATCGTTCCGCCGCCAGTGAGCTGGACGCTGGAGATGTCGAGCGTCTCGCTGACGTAGACGCGAACGGGCGGGCTGGTGTCCGAGGGGGCGTCACGGGGGTCGTCGACGGCGACGCTCGCACCCGTCGCGGCGACGACGACGACGAGACCGACCGCGAGGGCGACGAGAGGGCGGTGACGGATGTCGATCATACGTCGGGCTACGTCTCCCCGGCAAATCACACTGTCGGGGACGGCTCGTAATGGAAACGCTCTTTTGACAGTCACACCGAGTGTGCGCGTATGACCGATGGGGACGACGAGACCGACCTACCGGCCGAGACCCTCGACTCCCGCCTCGACGACGCGGCCGAGGCGCTCGACGCTGCCGAGACCGAAGACGACCTCGACGCGGTCGAGGAACAACTCGACGGGATTGCCGAGGATATCGAGGCCGCCGACCTCCCCAGCCCCGACGAAGACGACGAGGACGCGGCAGACCCCGCCGAGGAACTCACCGACCGCCTCGACTCACTCCGCGAGGATCTGGCGGCCGCCCGCGGCCCCTACGCCACGGACGTGACCGACGCCATCGAAGAGTCGAAAGCCACTCTCGCCGACACGCGGTGGACGGCGGACGGCGATGCGGAGGCGGCGGCCGCCGTCGACGCCTTCGTCGCGGACGTGAACGAGACGCTCGACGCCGACCTCTCCGGCGACGACGAGGCGGCGCTGGACGCCGCCGTCGAGGTGGTCGCGAACGCCGGTCTCGACCCCGACGACGACGACGAGACGATCGCAGCCCTGCTCGACGCCACCGACGCGCTCGAAGCGGGTCTCGACGACGCCGAGGAGTGGGACGACCTCGAAACTCACGAGCAACTCCGCGCACAGGGCTTCTACGACGTGCTCGGCCACTACAAGGACTATCCGCCCGAGTGGGCGGCGCTCAAGGAGTGGGAACAGCAGGGCAACGTCGAGATGGTGTTGCTCGCACTCGATAGCTTCCAGTCGGACTTCATGGAGCGGCACTGTCTCGAAGCCCTCACCCGGATGAACGACGAGGGAGCGTTCGACGCCATGCACCAGCGCGCGGGCAAGCGCGACAAGCCCGGCATCAAGGCGCTCGGCAAGATGGGGGCCGAAGACGCCGTCGAGACGCTGGTGGAGTACGTCGACGCCGACTCCGACCCCGGACTCCAGAAGGTGACGTTCAAAGCGCTCGGCGAAATCGGGGACGAGGCGGCCACGGGTCCCATCGCGAACAAGCTCGTCGCCGAGAACGAGCAGATCCGGCCCTACGCCGCCCGGGCGCTCGGCCTCATCGGTGACACGCGTGCCATCGATCCGCTGGCCGACCGGCTGGCGGAAGACGAGTCCGACGAGACCCGCGCCGCAGCGGCGTGGGCACTCCGGCAGATTGGCACCGAACGCGCGCTCGAAGCGGCCGCCGAGTTCGTCGACGACCGCGCCTACCTCGTCCAGCACGAAGCCGAACAGGCCGCTGACGCGCTGTCGGTCGAACAGGCTGCGTAGATTCGACGCCCCTTCACTATGCCCACCGAGTCGAACGCCCTTGGAACCGATCTCGAACCGTGTAGCACCGATCCCGAGACCGGCTACCTCCGCGACGGCTGCTGTCACCACATCGAGGAGGACCGCGGCCGACACGAAATCTGTGCCGTGATGACCGCGGAGTTCCTCCAGTTCTCGAAGGCACAGGGGAACGACCTAGTCACGCCCCGTCCGCAGTTCGACTTCCCCGGTCTCGATCCCGGCGACCGGTGGTGTGTCTGTCTGGGTCGGTGGGTGGAAGCCGAAGCCGAGGGCGTCGCACCGCCGGTGGTTCTCGAAGCGACGAGTGAGGCGGTGCTGGAGGCGATTCCGTTCTCGACGCTCCTGGCTCACGAGTACGAGACGGACTGATACGGACCGTTGGAGTGCGATACGACACGACGGGGTGTCGGATCGCTCCACGGACACAGCCGATAGCAGGCGGCTACTCCAGTCGTGGATACGACTGTGCCCCGCCAGTCGAGTTGCGACCCACCAGCGTCGCGACGGCCTGTGTCCGTCCCTCGTCGTCCAGTCGTGTCCGCTCCTCGTAGTGGAGGACGGTCAGGTCGAGACAGGCATGGAGCAGGTGGTTCGAGGGGTAGCGATAGCGGTCGTTCGACGGGCCGATTTCGACGCCGTCGCTCGACCGGAGGTGGTGTTCGTAGACGAGGACGCCCCCGGGTGCCAGCGCCGCCGTGATGTCTGGCAGTCGCTCCAGCGCGGCGAAGAAGCTCACCGTGATCACGTCGTACGCGCCCCGTTCGAACGCGAAATCGTCGATATCGGAGCGGACCCAGTTCACCTCGACGCCGTCGGCCTCCGCGGCCCGTTCTGCCCGGTCGAGGGCCTCGTCGGACACGTCGACGGCGTCTACCTCGTACCCCTCGCCCGCCAGAAAGCGCGCATTCCGGCCCGTGCCCGTCGCCACGTCGAGCGCCCGTCCCGTGGGCAGGGTGTCGATCCGCCGCGCCAGTTCCGGAATGGGGTCGTCCGGCAAGTCGAACTCCTCGTCCGTGCTGTACTTCTCGTTCCAGCGCTCGCGGTCGTCGGTCACGTGTGGCGACAGAGCGGCCGAGGAGTTAAGCATCTGTCTGCGGCCGAATCGACACACCCATCTGCGACGGTGGAAAACCGACGGGTGTGTCCCTCCATCGGTACCGCAATGCCGGTCTGTTCGTTCTCCTCGGGGTGCTTTTCGGTAGTTCCTTCGTCGCGATCAAGGCCGGCCTCGACGCGCTTCCGCCGGTTTTTTTCGCCGCGCTTCGCTTCGACGTGGCCGCGCCCATCCTCCTCGCGTACGCGGCGTGGCGTCACGACGACTGGATTCCGCGGACCCGCGCCGACGCGGCCGGGCTCGTCGTCGGCGCCGCGACCATCGTCGCCGCCAACAACGGCCTCCTCTTTCTCGGCCAGCAGACGATCACGCCCGCGGCCGCGTCGGTGATGTACGGACTGAATCCCATCCTCTCGCCCGCCTTCGCCTTCCTGTTGCTCGGCCAGCGCCTCGATATCCGGGGCATCGTCGGTATCTGCCTGGGTCTCGTCGGTGTCGTCATCATCGTCCAGCCCTCGCCCGAGACGATCACGTCCGGATCGACCATCGGCCAGCTGTACGTCCTCGCCGCGGCGGCGGTCATCGCCCTCGGGAGTGTCCTCATGCGCCGCATCGACGCGACCATCGAGAGCATCCCGCTGACCGCGTGGGCGATGGCGCTCGGCGCCCTCCTGCTTCACGTGTGGAGCCTCGCTATCGGCGAGAGCGCGGCGGGCACGACGCCCACGCCGACGATCATCCTCGCGGTCCTCACCGTTGCCATCCCCTCGACGGCCGCGGCGTATCCCATCTACTTCACGCTCATCCGCCGGATCGGCCCCGTCCGCACGAATTTGGTCGCGTACGTCGTCCCGGTCGTCGCCGCGCTCACGGGGTGGCTCCTTCTCGACGAACCCGTCACTCTCGCGACCGCCGTGGGGTTCTGTGTCGTCGTCGCCGGCGTTGCCCTCCTCGAACGCCGCATCGTCGCTGCCGAACTGGCACGGCTCGCCGACTGATCCGATCGGCTGTCCGCCGGTAGTGCGATTTGTCGCCGAACTGCGCCTGGCAGTCACAGCCGACAGCGCACGGACCAAACACGCTCCGACACCCAACCCAGACGGGGCACAGCTATTTTTCGAACCGTAGATGATAGAAAGATTTACTTTTGTCGGCGGCGTACAGTGCTCCGCTCGGAGCGATATCGAGAATCGATTCGTCTCTCCATCGATGCCGACACGCAGAGCCGTTTCGTTTTCCCGCGTCCGAGCAGCGTGCGACATGCCACCGACGACTCCCCGCGTGGAACGACCACGTCGGGGTGTCGTACGTCCTCGCGAAATCTGCTGTATCCAACATCGTTTTTAATTATATTTGCGTATTAGTCGTCGAGCCCCGTCACTCCGGAAGCGTGCCCCGCCTTTCGGGGTCCCCGCCGACGAACGTCTCTGCCGCGGGTGTCGGCGAGTCAAAGGGGCTCATCTCCCCTTTCGCGGCTTCGTTTCGGATCGGACACCGGTCTCCGCACCGTCACCCGGTTTTGCCACGTTCGAAACCCGGATACGCCCCGACGTTCGCGCACTGTACCCGGAGTGCGAGGCTCAGCGGGTCGTCGACGAAGTCGCCCGCAACCCACTTCTCTCCGAACGAATCGAGCGGGAGTTCGAGTGTGGCGAGTTCACCGGCACGGTTCACATTCTGGACGACGCCCTCATGGTCGTACAGACAAGTCCGGACGCTCGGAAATCCGGATACCTCGTCACGTTCGATCGTGAGGACGGAGTGATACGGTTTATTGTAAGTCAGTGCCGGTGGTTCGCCGGACCGTCTCGGCGAACCACCGGTACACAGTTACCATAATCCGTATGAGTGTCGGTGACCTCGACGACTGCTTCGAGTACCTGCGAACACGAGCGATCTGATCTCCCGTCGCCGCTCGGTCACGAGGGTGCCGATGTCGTCTCCGATGTCGGCGGAACCGAAAACAGGAACTGTCCATTGTCGGTGGATTAGGGCGACGCGGGAAGAACATCCGGACGATCGTGAACCACGGTCGCAGCAAGCTGCTCCCTGACTCAAATCCTTTCCTCGGCTTTTCGACTCTACTTTGTTCCCTCAGAAGAGCAGGAGGGGGGAGATTGCGTTTACCATCTTCCGGGTGTCCTTCGACACCGGAATGATCGTTTCCGAGTTGGACGACATAGTTGGCAGGATGCTGGAAATTTTCTTAAACAATCATCACGCTGGTTTAGCCAGGGGTACCCCTTTCGCAGCTGAAACCCTACTCTGAAGCGCGTGCTGGCGTAACCTAGAGACAGCAGCGTACCTTGATATGGCCGGATCCATGCCCCGGGCAGCATCGGCTGTCCGAACCACAGCCTGTAGTTCATCCTCGGAATCGTAATCCATCGCATCCACCTCCTATTCATGCCGAAGGAATCCACGGACCAACCCACCTTCTGCATCAGCTTCATGCAGTTCCTGGGCCGTCAGTACCGATTCAGCCCGATCTTCTGCATGTTCAACCGAAATTTTCCCCCACAGAGCCCCGATTATTGTACATCGGTGCTGCACCCCGATGTGGCGCCATTCGCCGACTTGCATGACCGGCGGATCGACCCCCGGCCGATTTCCCAGACTGTACCTGCCGACCGCTGCCCACAATGCCCTGCCAGATGTGTAACTGTGCTGGGCTTAGCAGCTGTTTAGGATTAAATCAAATTTATATTAAAATTAACCATAATTTCCTCGGCAGAGATAATTGAATATATATACAGTCTCCTACTCTTCGCAGAGTTTGTTACGACTGGCCTCGCCTAATAGGTGATCGGAGTTTATATGTTGACCAGTAAAATTCTAAAGTGATCCAAAATGTAGATGTAACTACTAATATAATCAACATCGCAACGGTCCGGATTGTCATCCACCACGGAACAATACTTCGTATTCCGTTTGCGATTTTATTAGGCAGAAGATCAGTGATACTTGATGTGCTTCTGCTTACCTGCGTAGCAGTATTCTGTCCTCTTGATTCAAGATCAGCCGCGATCGCACTCTGACCCCCAGTGCTCTCCGGGCTCGTCTCTAACCGTTCTGCCTCATATGGATACGATACCTTGATTTCCCAGACAATTTCACCTTGTTCGTTAACCTCGAGGACACGATCACCATGGCTATCAGTGATGAGTGTGTTCCCATTAGGTAGGCGATCAGCATCACGCGGCCAAGTCAACACCTGGTCTTTCCATGTCCATGTCTGGGTCCATTCCCCATCTGTGCGCTGATATTCGACGACTCTATTGTTTTCTGAATCTGAGATTAATACTGCAGGCCCCCCTTTGGAAGTTGGAATGTAATCCGGATTGTGCTGTTCATATAATATACTATATTCGTTCTCTTCCCCAAGTGTCATATTTTGAATCAATCCTCTATCCGTATCCACGAATACTACTTGATCTTGGTTTCGCAAACTGACCATTACGGTACCATTGTGGATATATTCAACATCGTTTAAATGAACCCAATTCTCAGGGTACTGGCCACCTGTGTCAAGTGAATAATTATTTTGCACATTCCATTGCCAATTTATTAATCCAGTAGATGTGTCAACAATAAACACCCGGTCAGAATACATTCCTGCAATCAGTAGATGATTCTCATTAATTCGATCCACATCATGCCACTCTGAACTGCGCTTTTTCGGGGTGACGTGGCTAAAAATCCTTTCTGTCTCACCCGTTTCAAGATTCAATCGTTCAATAACGTGCCGAATACAGTGTTCCCCAAATTCAATAGGAACGCACTGAGTCTGTTCATCAACTCGTTCAGTTGCTGCGTATAAAACAGTCCTCTGTTCTGGTTCAGGGTCTACGTCCCAGTAATATTCATATGTTCCATTCTCGTATAGTATTGATCCGTTAGAGTCATACGCGATAATGCCTTGACCTGTAACTACTGTTATATTATCTGTTGGTGGAGCTTCCTCACTACGAGCATCGAAACTTGAAGAAGTGGTTTCCTCACCTGGAACCAGACGGGGATTTCCTATTAATATTGATGATGAAATTATAACAATAAATAATATTAACAATATGCGGACAATGTTTTGTTTAGACATCATTGATAAATAATGGGATCATTAAGAAATTTATATATCTTTCGGATTTTCATGCCAGTAGAGTTTGACCATCGCGGATATTGTAGCTATTCTGTACGCATTAAAATCGCTGAAGTATCGCATCCTGTCGACTGAATCTGGTGTTCGTATACAATAGTTAATTGGTTTATGAATCTCTGTTCTCTAGCGTTATATCCGCTGCACTTTTGTATTATAAATATATATTCAGATTCAACTTCAGTCACTGTATTTAACCCGACAAATTGAACGTCAGCAGCCTCGGTATAATACAGTATATATTCACCTTTCGAATCAGGGTCCAGAAGAACGGTGGGTCGCAGATCGCCGTGTGAATATAGTACAGTGCGATAATATGTATATGAACCAATAACTGCAATGTCGGAACCTGTCCCAACTGTCTGCTGGAGTTTCTGTACTTCATTTTCTGTGACAGCCGCATCTTTCGCGGTAAATAAGCCATGAATACCGCCAATTGTGAGTAAACCAATTAGCATTGCACAAACGAAAATAGCCATCAGTGTTTGTGAAGACAAAGTTATATTTGGGTGATATGTATGGGTGGATCTACTCAACATATCAGACTTTTCAATAATAGATGCTGCCCCGACCCCAAAGCTAATACAGATAGCAGGTAGCAGAGGTGATACCTGTCGAGTCATGAAAGCACCCGTCCACCCAATATTCTTTATATTATAGAGTGCAATAAACATGCCAATCCATGCAACTATCCAGTATCCAGCTAGACTACGCTTTTGGAGCAGTGATCCCACGCCAGTTACAACCAACCCGGTGAGAAGTAGAGCAGTTACCACCCAAATAATAGCCGCAGGAAGGAATACCGGATCAAGAAAGTCCCTAATCCTACTTATTCGACTCAGAATGTGGATCTCGGCATCCCAACCACGCTGATGCCACCAGAAGTCTATGATAGAATATCCAACATACCGTAGTACCCGTTCAATAAGTCCATAGGACCTGACAAATAGTTCTCGGCTTCCAAAACCTATAGTTGATCCCGAAGTGGCTGATAGAGCAGTCGCAACTGGTCCATACCACAAGTAAAAAATCCCAGTTACGAATGACGGCATTGCAAAAGATCCAATCTGTAGGTCAAGAATTAACGACCGAATTGATTTGGGAGATTTCTGTACTTTCCGTAGAAATAGATATGATGTTGTGACTATCCCAGCAAGAACCGCAGGCATGTACATTAGATAGGCGGAAACTGCCCAGATACCAGCGTATACGTATTGTCTCGTTGAATTGGTGTCTATCCCTTTTCCAATTGGGGCCAGCATTAACCCAAGGAAACCAACTGCCGCTGCTTCCGGCATCCCACGGGCAGACATTACTACTAATTTTGGGTAGAACGCGAACATGATAGTGGCAAATAATGCAATTCGATTCGAAAACAATCGTCTGCTTCCAAGGCTGAAGCCTACCAAACCAACGCATGAGATTAATAAAGAAAAAAGAGTTAAAGCATTAGTTCCTAGTACACCTTCGAAGGGAACAAATAATGATGCGGAAGCGATATCGAAAAACGGCATTCTTAATGGATGATAGCTCTGGAAATCAGAGATGTAATTGATTAAGGGCAAATCAAGTGCAGAAAATGAAGCATACAGCTTCCATATCGGTGGTAGAATTAACCAGAATAGAATTCTTGCTAATATTCCTCCTGAAATCACAACCAGATGAGGATTCAACCGATTGTTGTTCGTCAGCAGCTTCTTCATTCGGGAGAAGTGTTCTTATAACGCGCAGTTAAGTGTTTTTCATTCACAAAAGACACCCACGCTGGTAGACTCCTATCCCATCGAACTAATCAAAATTCACATCTCCTTCCACCAAAGCATCCAGATTATCGTGGCTGGTGGATCCACCACTAGTGTGCTTTGCTGAATTTCCTTCATAGTGCAGGCCCAGCCGGATTTCACGCCGGTAGCCCTGAAGAACCTGCACCATTTTATCAGCGAACACATCCACCGACTGGCCGTCATCGGTGTAGATGGTGGTTTCTTGATCCCCCTTGATCAGCTTCCGCATCAGATCCGTTTCCATCACGTACATCACAGCCAGTTCCAGGGCCTGGCTGTCGTTCCTGCATTTCTTCCGGTATTCCAGAAATTTTCCCTTCACCGCTTTCCGCTGCTGATCATCCATCACTTCCAGCAGCCGTTCCGCCGTCATGTGCAGGCCGTGGGTCATGGCACGGTTCCGTCGCCAGTTCATTCAGCCGATCAGCCCGGATCGAATCTACATTGATCATCATATGCTTCGACAGGTACGATTCAGCCCGTTCCCTAGCGTACCGATCCCGGGATTCGCCCGTTAACGCATCCACCCCGTCGCAATCATGCCCTTTTTCCAGATGCTTACTACGGTTCAAGTGAAACACGTCGGGTGTCGGTTCTACCCACAGATTCCCGCCCCTTCTGACGATTAGAAACATATCGTGGCGTTCGAAGAACCGGCTGGCCGGTTGGCAATTCCAAGTGTCGTAATCTGGGTCTCCACATTCGAACACGTCCCGAACGATCTTCACTAACGGTGTGCCTTCCGGGGTGTTCCGGACCTATTTGAACAGTTTCGTCTTAGCCGCTTCACGCTGGCTGTCACGCCAAGGTTCATCCAGGGGGTGTGGGGGATACCCGGGACTTTTACAGCCGCCAGTGCGTTCCGTGGGCCGTCCCAGCAGCCCTTCCAGCAGTGGATGGACCGGAGGATTCACGACGAACCCCCCACGAAAGCAGTTTCATAATTCCGATAAGAAGATGCAAAACGCAATACGTACTTGAGTAGCGTGATTGTAAAGGATTTATCTTAAGCCGGAGGAGGGATTTGAACCCTCGGCCTATTCCTTACGAAGGAATCGCTCTGCCAGCTGAGCTACTCCGGCGCGCACTCAATCGTACTGCCATGGCCCAAATAAGGGTTCCGAAACGACCCTATCGCGACAGCCGCACGTCGAGACAGACGTTGAGTTCGTGGGGGGCGTACGACCGCACGACGTGCCGAGTCAGGACGTCCACGTCGAAGCCAACCGGCTCGGCCGCTTCTCGAATCGCCCGTTCGCCCGGGCCGAACGGGTCGTCTTCGTGCTGGATGTCGTAGTAGTGGAGGACGCAGTCATTGCCCGAGGACCGTCGCTCCTCGCTACCGGCGAGGACGACGGCGGCGTCCAGAAACTCGTCGGCGCTGTGGGGGAGGTTCATCACGACGCGGTCGGCCCACCCGGCGTAGTCGTCGGCCACGTCGCGCACGTCGCCCTCGATGGCCGTCACGCGGTCCGCGACGCCGTTCCGGCGGGCGTTCTCGCGCAGATACTCGATCGCCGCGGGATTGAGGTCGACGCCGACGACGGTCGCCCCGCGGCCAGCCATCGGGACGACGAACGGGCCGACGCCGGCGAACATGTCGACCACCTGCTCGCCCGACTCGACCTGTTCGGTGACGCGATGGCGCTCCGTCGCCAGACGGGGCGAAAAGTACACCCGCGAGAGGTCGAGTAGGTACTCGAAGCCGTACTCGCGGTGGACCGTCTCGGTGACGGGCTGGTTCTCGTCGTCCTCGGTCGCGACGACGGTCCAGTCACGCACCCGGAGGTCGCCTTTCACCTTCGAGGCGCGGTCGATCACGGCTCGGACGGGGAGGTCGGAGTCGAGGATGGCGTCCGCGATCTCCCGCGCGCGGTCGGGGTCGTCCTCGTCGAGGATCGCTACGTCACCGAGGCGCTCGTAGGATGGAGCGAAGCCGAGGAGATCCGCGGGCGTCTGCTGACCGTCGTGTGTGGGCACGTCACGACGGACCACGTCGTACGACTCGTCGACTGCCTCGGGATCTGTCACAGGTAGATAGAGCGTCCCGTCCGCGACGACGATTTCGTACTCGTCGTCGAGCAGGCCCGCCGTGGCGAGTTCCTGTCGGGTTCGCTCGCCTGCCTCGCGGGGCACGCGCACGCAGGGCCGGTCCATACACGCGCCTCGCCGTCCGCCGGAGTAATACTGTCGACTGGAAGTCAGTGGCGCGATTCGGCACGCCGTCGTACCGAATCGCTCTACGTACCGCCGCAGTGTCGGGTGCCGAACCTACGGTCGAGGGTCGGTCTCGGCGGGGCGTCGGTCGACCGCGTCGACGGCCCGCTGGACCGCCGAGACGACGCCATCCGCGTCGACGACGGTCCCTCGCTCCCTGAGTCGGCGCACGAGTCGGCGGCCCCGCGCGCCGGCGACGTTTCGGGCGTCGACGGGACGGCCGTCGACGACGACGATGGGCGTCGCGGCGTCGAGGACGGCTTCGAGGATGGGACAGTTGCCCGGCGCGACAGTCACGTCGGCGACGACGACGGCGTCCGCGCGGCAAAGTTGGTCGGTCACCGCCTCGCGCGTCTCGCCGTCGACGGGGGCGTACGGTGGGACCGTCACGAGATCAGCGTCGAGCGTCCGGGCCAGTTCGGCGTCGGGGTCGTCGACGCTCACGGCACCGACAGAGAGGTCGAACCCGGCGGCGTCGAGGCGGTGGAGCAGGGGTGTGGCGGCGGCGCCGCCGCCGACGACGTGGACCGTCCCGTCCCGTTCGGCCGACGAATCGCTCCCGAATGCGGTCACGGTGGCTGTCCCCGTGACCGGGTGTGTCGTCACTGTCGCCTGCGCCCCGAACGCCGCCTCGACGGTCGCGTCGGTGAGCACCGATTCGGGCGGCCCGGCCGCTCGAATCCGGCCGTCGTGGAGGAGGCGAAGTTCGTCACAGTAGCGCGCCGCGAGGTCGAGGTCGTGGATGGCCGCGACGACGGTCCGGCCCTCGCCGACGAGGTCGGCCACGAGATCCAGCGTCCGGACTTGGTGGTTCACGTCGAGGTCGGAGGTTGGTTCATCCAGCAGGAGGACGGGCGTGTCCTGTGCGAGAGCGCGGGCGAGGAAGACGCGCTGGCGCTCCCCGCCGCTCACCGCCGTCACCGGTCGGTCGGCGAGGTGCTCGACGGCGGCGCGATGTATCGCCTTCTCGACGGCGGCGCGGTCGTCGGCCGTCCGGGTGCCGAATCGGCCGAGATGCGGAGTGCGGCCCATCTCGACGATCCGACGGACGGGGAACTCGAAGGTCGATGCGGTCGACTGTGGGACGGTCGCTACGAGTCGACTCACCGCGCGCGAGTCGAGACCCGCAACCCCCTTCCCCGCGACGCAGATCGATCCCCGATCCGGCGTGAGGACACCGTTGATCGTCCGGAGGAGCGTCGTCTTGCCCGCGCCGTTCGGGCCGACGAGGCCGACCAGCGTCCCCTCGTCGACGGTCGTCGACACCGACTCGAGGACGGATACGCCGCCGAGCGTAACGGACACGTCGTCGACGTCGATGGCGGCGGTCACGGCGATTGCACCTCCCGCTTGCGAAGCAAGTAGAGGAAGAAAGGCGCGCCGACGGCGGCGGTGACGATGCCGACCGGGAGTTCCGCGGCGCCGGCGCGCGCGATGGTGTCTGTCGCCACGAGGAAGGAGGCGCCCGCGAGCGCGCTCGTGGGCAGGAGGATACGGTGGTCCGGGCCGACGAGGAGTCGCATGACGTGCGGGACGACGAGGCCGACGAAACCGATGACGCCCGCGACGGCGACCGCGGCCGCGGTCAGCAGACTCGACACGGTGAGCAGGAGACGTTTCGTCCGTTCGACTTCGATGCCCAGCGAGTGTGCGTCCTCCTCGCCGAGCAAGAGGACGTTCAGGTCGCGGGCGTACACCAACAAGCCGAGAAAGGCGGGGAGGACGACTGCGGTGGCGACGGTCACTTCCCCCCACGTGCTGTGGTGCAGGTGTCCCATCAGCCAGTAGATCGCCTCTTGGATGTCACGCCCCGCGCTGACGAGCATGAACGAAACGACCGCGCCGAGAAACGTCTGGACGGCGACGCCGGCGAGCAACAGGGTCTGGACGGGCGTCCGTCCGCCCTCCGACGCGAGCAGGTAGACGCCGAAGGCGGCGATCAGCGCGCCGACGAAGGCGGCGACTGGAAGCGCGACCGGGACGGCGACGGGGGCGACGATGGCCGCGACGGCGCCCGTTGCCGCCCCGGCAGAGACGCCGATGATCGAGGGATCGGCCATCGGGTTCCGGAAGAAGCCCTGCATCACCGTCCCCGCGGCTGCGAGCGCGAAGCCGACGAGGGCACCGAGGGCGATTCGGGGCAATCGGATCGACATGACGATGGTCCGGTGGCTCGCCGGGGCGTCCGTCGCGCCGCCGAGGAGGGAGGCGAGCGCGATGTCGGCGACGCTCCCGGCGCCAATCGCTACCGGTCCGATCGTGGCGCTGACGAGTGTCACGGCCACGAGCGCCCCGATCAGCCCGCCGATCCACGCGCCCGTCCGGACGCTCGTCTTCATAGATATACAGCCGCGCTTGCAGTGGGTAAATATTTGTTGCATACCGCTGCAGGAGTGATCGATGCGACCCATTCCGACGGTTCTCGCGTTCGTGCTCGTCGTGACGCTCGTCACCGGGAGCGCTGTCCCGACGGCTGCCGATTCGCCGACGCCGCTCGCCCAGCAACCTGCCGGTGACTGCTCGTTTCCGGTGACGCGCACTGACGCCACCGGCACCGAGGTGACGCTCACCGAGCGTCCGACGCGGATCGCCACCCTCAGTCCGAGCGTCGCCCAGACCCTCTGGGAGATCGGTGCCCGTGACCGCGTGGTCGGCGTCTCCGAGTTCGCGCGCTATCTCGACGGCGCCGAGTCGCGCACCCTCGTCAACACGGCCAGCGGCGGTATCCAGTCCGAACGGCTGGTGGCGCTCGAACCCGACCTCGTGATCGCACCCGGGACGATTTCGGCCGAAACCGTCGCGACGCTCCGTGATCGGGGGCTGACCGTCTTCGCCATGGAGACGCCCGCGACCATCGAGGGGGTCGCCGACGCGACGACACTTCTCGGCCGCCTCACCGGCGAGTGCGCCGGCGCCGCCGAGACGAACGCGTGGATGCGCGCGAACGTCGCCGCCGTCCGCGAGGCCGTCGCCGACGAACCCCGTCCGTCCGCGCTCTATGTCTTCTCCGACGGCTGGACCGTCGGCCCCGACACCTTCATCAGCGACGTGATGGCGACTGCGGGGACACGCAACGTCGTCGCTGACACGGTGTCGGGCTACACGCAGGTCAGCGCCGAGGTGGTCCGCGAACGCGACCCTGCCTGGATCGTCTACAACGACCGCGACGGCATCCCGGACGCGGCCGCGTATCGGGAGACGACCGCAGTCCAGCGGAACCAGACCGTCGAGGTCGGCGTCAACTATCTCAACCAACCGGCGCCCCGGAGCATCGTCCGCTCCGTCCGCACCATCGCTACGGCCGTCCATCCGGACACGGTCGACGAATCGAGTTACGTGTCGCGGTCGGCCGTGACGGCCCCACCGACGACCACGACCGGCGGTGCTGCGACGACTACCGACCGACCGACGACCACGACCGGCGGTGCGCCTGGGTTCGGCATCCCGACCGCCGTCGGGAGCTTCCTGCTGGCACTGTTTGTCGCCCGCCGCCGCCACTGACGCTGCCGCCATCCAAAACCGTATTACGGCCGGCCCGCCGCGTAGGCGTATGGTAGAGAACGTCATCTGGCCCGCCTATCTCGACGCGGCGAAGACGCGTTCGGAGGGGCGGCGCGTCCCTCGCGATCAGGCGGTCGACGATCCGACCGTCGACGAAATCGCCGAGGCCGCCCAGCAAGTCGGCTACGACGCGGTCATCGAACGCGATAAGACCTACTCGCGGGAGTTCGAACCCCGCGGGCGCGTACTGGTGCAGGGTGCCGACGACGCGACGAAAAACGACCTCGTGCAGGCCATCGCGGCCTACGTGGACATCCTCCGAGACTGATGATGGCCCTCACACGTCAGTGCTGTCCGGTCGCCCGCCCGGTGCGGCGAGCCAGCGGTTCCCCGGTACGAGGATCCCTATAATGCACCGCCTCGGCACCGTCACTCGGACCGCGCAGGGGTTGGCCATCGTCCGCTGTGAGGAGGGGACGGCCACGCCCGATATCGGCTTGACCGCCGTGGACGAGTCGCTCTCGGGCGTCGGCCGCGTCGTCGACGTGTTCGGCCCCGTTTCGCGGCCGTATCTCGCCGTCTCTCCGGCCGAGCACGTCCGTCTCCCCGACCTCCTCGGCGCGAAGCTCTACGCTCGCTCCAACTGAGGGCGACCCTGCTCTCTCGGCTCAGTAGCCGACCCAGATCAGGTTGCCGCCGTCGTGTTCGTCGCGTTCCCTTGCACGACCCGGACGCTCTCGTTGCCGTAGACTTCTAGTGTCCCGACGACGGTGCCGTTCGGTGCGACACGCTGGACGATCAGCGAGGGCTGGCGGTCGTCCGCTCTCTCACCGCCATCGATCGCTCCGGTGTCGCCTTCGAGGAACGCGACGACATCTCTGGTCGTCGAGACTTCCCGGACATCGCTCGACCGGGCGTTGACGAACGCGATGTACGCGATCCCGCTGCTGTCGCCGGGGACGACCCGGACCTGCCAGTAGAGCTGGCCGTCGACGACGACGGGGAGTGGCTCTGACGGGGTGAACCGGTTCCAGTCGGTCGTCCGCGCCGCCTGTCTGACGTAGTCGGTCGCCTTGCGGGCGCCGAACAGCGACCGGTCCGGCGCGTACACCTCGTATTCGCCGGTTCGGCTGTCGACGGTCCAGATCTCCTTGAGCCCCTGGGCGTCGCCGTAGGGCTCGACCGCGACGATATACTCCGGGCCGCCCTCACTGAACACCAGAAATGGCTGGTCGTTTCCCGCGCCGGGAACCGGAGCGACCTCGATCTCGTCTTCGTGGCTGGTGAACGTGTTGACGATCCCGCGCCGGTATTTCGTCGCCGCAACCTTCGTTCGGGCGAGTTCGAACGGGTAGAGCTTCTGCTCTTCGAGTGCCGGATGCTGACGCGCCTCCTCGGGTGTGAGGTCTTCGACGTTGCCCTCACTGTCGATCAGTGCGACGCCGCCCCACTCCGGCGTCGTGTACGGGAGCGGCGTCCAGTGGAACGTCGGCGTCGTGTACGGCACCGCGATATACTGGTCGCCCCCGTTGACGACCATGAACGGATCGCCGTAATCCACGAGATACTCGCCGCGCTTGAGCAGTTCGAAGCGGTAGTTGTTGTAAAACACCGCCCCGATGCCGCGCTCCATATCGTTGGTGACGGTCCGGACTTCGGCGTTCTGTTGGGTCATATCGATGAGAACTGTCCCATGTTGTTGCTTGGTGAAGTAGTTGTACGCCCCGTCCGGTGCGAGCGCGTACGACCAGTAGGGCGTCCCGCCGTCGACGGTCACGTCGCTGCCGGTGGTCCGATACTGCGGGAAGTTGAGCGTGTTCGAAGCGTACCGCGCGGCGACGCTCTTGGGCACGACCCGTGGCATCTGCGAGTCAGTCTCGCTCAGCGTGTCGGCCTCGGTCGACGTGTCGAGGGTCGATTTGCCGAGCCGCTCGCCGGCCAACAGGCCAGTGACCCCACTCCCGACGACGAGCACGAGCAGAAACACGGCGAGGACGGCCTGTGGCCCGACGGCATCGGTTCGTTGTCGGAGAGCGTACACCATCCCCCCGGCGACAAGCAGCGCGACGGGGATGATCGGCGTCGTATAGACGGTGTACACGATCCCGTGCAGCCACGGGCGCACGTACCAGGCGACGGCGGCGAACGCGGCCAACACCACTAGTGCACCCACACCGAGTGCCCGCGGTGACCGTCCACGCAGCCGCGATAGCTGACGACCGACGAATCGGAGGGCTTCCGCGAGAGATGACATCGTCGAGTTGAACTAGTGGGGCAGGTATAGTAGCCTTTCTAACTCGGCACACACCTGATCGCACGACTACGTTCGATCGGATGTGTCGACAGGTACAGACGCTGCGATAGGTGGCCCGTCGGGTCGACGTTGGACATTCGTATCGACTCGCTCGACGACGCGTTCACCGGCGGCGATAGCGAGTCGCAATCCCCAAACCACCCCTCCACCAAAGAGCGGACATGAACGCGCGCGAGGTTCGCGGCGTCGCCGTCGCCGCGGCGCTCTTCCTGCTCGTCCAGGTCGGTGCCGTCGCGATGGTCGGCCCCTTCGAGACGGCGGGCTATCAGGCCGTCGAGGACCCGTCCGACCCGACCAACAGCCTCGTCTACATCGCCGCTATCCTCGTCGCCACGGCGCTGATGCTCGCCGCGTTCAAGTACGCCTTCGAGCAGGCGGTCAAGGTCGTCGTCGTCGGCTCCAGTGCCCTCGTCTCGTGGTACGTCTTCGCCGTCGTCGCCCCGCCGCTTCTCACCGTTGGCTCGGTCAATCTCGTCGCCATCGCGCTCGCGGCGGGTGTCGCCGTCGCCCTCCTCCTCTACCCCGAGTGGTACGTCATCGACACCGCGGGTGTCGTCATGGGCATCGGCGCTGGCGCCCTCTTCGGAATCAGTTTCGGCCTGCTCCCCGCCATCCTCCTTCTCTCCGTGCTGGCTGTCTACGACGCCATCAGCGTCTACGGCACCGAACACATGCTCAGCCTCGCCGAGGGCGTGATGGATCTGCGCGTGCCGGTCATCCTCGTCATCCCACTCTCGCTGTCGTACTCCCTCTTGGCGGACGACTTCTCGGGGGCGAGCGGTGTACACGACGACGAGGCAACCCCCGAGAGCGCCGACACCGAGGTCGGTGACAGTGACGCCGGTTCGGCGCCCACTCCAGCCGCCGGTGACGCCGGTTCGGCGCCCACTCCAGCCGCCGACGGCGACGGAACGGACGACACCGCCGACCGCGACGGAACGGACGACACCGCCGACCGCGACGCCTTCTTCATCGGCCTCGGCGACGCCGTCATGCCGACGGTGATGGTCGCCAGCGCCGCGTTCTTCTCGCCAGCCCGGTCGCTTGGCGTCGCCGTCCTCCCCGCGCTCAACCTCCCTGCGCTCCTGTCGATGGCCGGAACCTTCCTCGGCCTCGGCATCCTGCTCTGGGCCGTGATGAAAGGCCGCGCTCACGCCGGCCTCCCACTCCTCAACGGCGGCGCCATCGGCGGCTACCTCCTCGGCTCGGTCCTCGCGGGCGTCTCGCTGGTCCGGGCGCTGGGACTGACGCCGTATCTCTAGTATCGCTGTCACCCTGCCAGGATAGCGGGGCCGCGAACGCCGGACCTGCTGTCCGTTCGACGGGGAGCGGGATACTACTTGGAGGCGCCAGCCCGCACCTTCACCGCCATGCCCGTCTCGAAGTCGTGCATGGCGTCCGCGGCGAGCTCAGCCCGTCCGACCGCGAGCACGCCGCCGTCTTCGTGAACGACGGCCACCTCGTCGGTCGGCCGCACGTCGTCGTCGACGTCTTGCACGAACTTCGCGAAGACGTTCTTGCCGTCACGGACGAAGGGCTCGCTCTCGGAGCCGACGACGACGCGAGCCGTCGGTTCGGGGAGCGCCGTCACGAGTCGGCGACCGCCTTCGAGACCGAGCGTGAAGCGGCCGTCCGTCCCGTAGGAGACGAGTCGTTCCGACTCGGCGCGCACTTGGCGCGGCCGCCCGCTCGTCGAGTGCGTGACCTCGAAATCCTCGGCCGGAGGGAAAAGCGCCGTCCCCGCGCCGACGCCGAACTGGTAGTCGGCGATCGTACGGAGACGGTCGAGTTCGTGCTGGCTCATTGGCGTTCGTCGCGCGGCCACGGCCAAAAGGCTTCCCAGCCGGTTGTACCGCAACGCTTAGACGCCGACCGACCGGACGAGCCACCATGCCGCACGAACTCGGCGAGAGCGACTGGGGAGACTGGCTCCCGACTGCTGTGGCCGACGCCGACCCCGACGGCGTCGCCATCTGGTATCTGGGGTGTAACGGTTTCGTGCTGAAGGGTGCGGACGGCACGACGCTTCTCATCGACCCCTACTGCGGCCTCGGCGACCCGCCACGGACGATCCGAATGCTCCCGGTTCCGTTCGACCCGGCGGACGTGACCGGGGCCGACGCCGTCCTCGCCACGCACGAACACTCCGATCACGTCCACGGCCCGACGCAGGCGCCCATCCTCGCCGCGACCGGCGCCGACTACTACGCCCCCGACGCCAGCATGGCGGTCGTCGACCGGGAGGGCTGGATCGACGACTGGAGCGTCGTCGCCGAGCAGTTCGTCACCGTCACCGAGGGCGAGGCGTTCGATGTCGATGAGTTCACGATCCACGTCGTCGCCGTGAACGACCCCGACGCCGACCATCCCGTCGGCTACGTGATCGACCACGATGCGGGAACCGTCTTCCACGGCGGCGATACGCGGTACGCCGACTCCTTTACCGACCTCGCCGACCGCTTCGACATCGACCTCGGCGTCCTCGCGTTCGGCTCGGCCGGACGCATCCCGGACAAGGAGACCCGGAAACCCGAGCGGACCCAGTGGTACGCCGACGAGAACGGCGTGATCCGCGCGGCGAACGCGCTCGAACTCGATCGCCTGATTCCGAGTCACTGGGACGTGTGGAAGGGGTTGACCGCCGACCCGACGGTCCTCCACCACCACGCCCGGAGCTTCGACTACCCCGAGCGACTGGCGGTCGTCGAGATTGGGGATCGAGTCGACCTGTAGGCGGCGTCCCGCACTCAGCGGTCGCCAGTGGCAGAGCCGTCACGACGGTCGAACGCGGAGTGGGCCGCCCTCGACACCGCGTCGAGACGCGATTTTCCGTGTGGGTGATCGGCATCGGTTTCTTCGACTGACGCCGACGGGAGGTGGAGTTCGACGACGCTGCCACGCGGGTGGTTCCGATCGAACGCGATCCAGCCGTTCGAGGCGTCGACGACCCAGTGGACGAACCAGAGACCGAGGCCGCTCGAGTGACGAAGCTCCGTCTCGTGACCTCGCTCGAGCACGTCCAGTTCGTGTTCGGGGATTCCCGGGCCGTTGTCGCGGATCTGAATCTCGACCGTCTCGGGCTCCGCGTTGCCACTCGTCTCCGATTGGACAGCGATGGTGAGGCGTGGCGTCGATGCGTCGTTGTGTTGGACGGCGTTGTCGAGGAGTTCGTCGATTGCCTCCTCGATCAGGGGGGTGCTCAGAACCTCGACCGATTCGGGGACCGTCGTCTCGACGGCGACGCCCTCGTCGGCGAGTGCCGACGCCTTCGCCCGGAGCGACGGACCGATGTCGACCGGTCTGGTGGTGGCCGTCTGTCGATCCAGCAGCCGCTCGAGCCGGCGGGCGCAGTCGCTCATCTCCTGTAGCTCGCGGGCTTTCTTTTCGATCTGTGTCGTCGCCTGCGTGCGGTCGATCCGTCCGTCCCGGATGTGGGTCGCGTGCCCGAGGATGACGTTGACGGCGTTACGAATGTCGTGGCGAAACACGCGATTGAGGATCGTGAGTCGGTTGCTCAGCTGTCGCGCTCGCTCGTGTTCCGCGTGCAGGTCACGCCGCTGCTGGTGTCGCTCTCCGTCGTACGTGCCGATGAGCGCCCCCAGAATGGCGCCGACCGTCGCATGGTTGGTCAGGACCACGGGGATGTTCGTCATCGGCACGCCGTTGGCCCGCTGGTAGACGATGGAGATGACGCCCATCGCGACGATGACGATCGCGCCGACGAAACACCAGGCCCCGATCCGGGCAACGACTTCGGCGTCTCGACGCTGGTGTGCCCGGAGCGCGATCACCAGCAGTACTGCCGAGAGTCCCATCGGAACGAAGGTGCCGAGTAGTCGCGTATAGGTCCCTTCCGACTGTGTCAGCAGGTGGAGGATGTGGACTCCGAACGTCCCCACGCCGATCCCGCCGACGATGCCGAGTCCGATCGCGTGGATCCACGCGCGGTGTCCATCCCCTCGAAGCGTATCGAACCACTTCACGAGCGTCTCATCCTCTATCATGGTCACTCCCAGTCGGTCGCGTGATCGCGGTACGTGGCCGCGTTCGTCGTGATGTTGAACCGTACCCCGCCGGCCGACCCCTCGGCGTCCGTGACATCGATCGCCCACCCGTGGGCTTCGACGATCTGCTTGACGATCGCCAGCCCGAAGCCGGTGCCGTCCTCGGCCGAGGTGAAGCCACTCTCGAAGATTCGGTTGCGCGCGCTCGGGTCGATACCCGGGCCGTCGTCCTCGACGAAGAAGCCCGCCCGGCCCGACAGGCGGCCGATCCGAATCGTCACGTCCAGGCCGGCGTGTTTCACCGCGTTCCCGAAGAGGTTCTCCAGCAGGCGTCTGAGACGCGACTTGTCGGCCGACAGCGTCCAGTTGTGAAGCGCTTCGTCCATCCGTCTGGCTGCCGTGTCCGTGTCGGCGCTCTTCCACGCCACGTCGACGACCCGTTCGAACCGGACCGGTTCCGGTTCGCGGACGGTCTCTCCCTGCTTCGAGAGCGTGAGCACCTCCTCGATCATGGTCTCCATCCGTTCGAGTGCCGAGAGCGCCCGATCGAGGCTTTCGTCGACGTTTTCGCCGTCCTGCCGAGCGATGTCGACGTGGCCGACCGCAATCGACAGCGGATTCCGGAGGTCGTGTGCGACCGTTCGGGCGAACTCTTCGAGCCGATCCCGTTCACGTTCGAGTTGGTACTCGTACTGCTTTCGCTCGGTGATGTCGGTGTTGACGGCGACGAACCGCTCGATCGTTCCCGCCTCGTCGGTGATGGGGGCGATCGTCTGCTCGACGTGGTAGCGCTCGCCGTCCTTGCGCTCGTTGATCAGTTCCCCCTCCCAGATCCCGCCGTCGAGGATCGTCTCCCAGAGGTTCCGATAACACTCTTCGTCGTGGTTCCCGGAGTTGAGGATGGCCGGAGTCTGCCCCACCGCCTCGGCTTTCGAGTACCCCGTCACGTTCTCGAACTCCGGATTGACGTACTCGATCGTCCCATCCGGGTCCGTGAGCATGATGACGTGTCCCGCGTGTTCGACGGCCTGTCTGAAGCTCCGGAGATCCTGCTCGCGACGCTTGCGCGCCGTAACATCGCGCGCGAGAAAGAGGACACACTCGGACTCGTACGCCTCGGTCCGCAGCGGGGCGATTCGGGCTGCGAAGTGGTGTGGGCTGTCGTCGAGCGGTAGTCGGTACTCGATCTGCTGTGTCTCCCCCGTCTCGATCGTCTCGTGGATCGCCTCGAGCACCCGCTCGGCCGGCTCCGCGGGCAACGCGTCGTGGAGGTCCGACCCTTCGAGTGCGTCCGGCGAGTCGACGAGCAGATCTTCGGGTCCCGACAGCACGTCCTCGTACGTTCCGGATTCGTCGTACACGATGGCGATGTCCGGGATCGCGTCGAGGATCGTCCGGAGTTTGCGCTCGTGCTCGCGACGCTCGGAGATATCCCTGAAGTGCCCCTGGAGAAGCGTTCGACCGTCCAGTTCGACCACTTTGGCGCTGATCTCGACCGGAATCCGGTCGCCGTCGGCCATCTCGACGTAGATCGGACCGTCGTCGAAGCGGTGCCGCACCGACACGTCACGGTCTTGGTGGTGGTCGAAGAGGTGGCGATACCGCTCCCGGTCGTCGTCGGGGTGGAGTTCCGACTGGTGCATCCCGACTATGTCGTGTCGCGGGTGGCCGATCAGCGAGACCGCGGCTTCGTTCACCTCGACGATCACGCCGGTGTCCGCGTCGGCGACGAAGATCGCGTCCGGCGCCGCGTCGATCAGTTCTCGATACTTCGCTCGGGTTTCATCGCAGTCCCGTTCGTCGGGATCGGGCGCCGACCCCTCGATGCCCACGATGACGGTCCGCTCGATGCAACCGGCGTCGTCGCGGACGGGCGTCACACGCAGATCGAGCGGTCTGGCGTCGTCGATGCCGATCGTGAGCTCCCCGGACCACGCTTTGCCGTCGGCGATCGCCTCCCAGCCATCCCGATGGTGGATGGCACCGTTCGTCGCACGAAGGTCGGTGATTGGCCGTCCGACGAGCGATCGCCGGTCGTCGCCGAGAATCGTCTCGAACGCCCGGTTCACGTGTTCGATTCGGCCGTCGGCGTCGACGAGCAGGAACGGGAGCCCCATTCCGTCGACCGCCGTCCGGAACCGGTGGCAGTCCGCGTGTGCCCGCCGAGACAACACGCACCGTTCGACCCGACGCGCTAGGAGGGTGCAGCGCTCGGTGTCGGCGCGTCTGGACAGGTAGTCGTCGGCACCCGCCCGGAACCACCGCTGCGGATCCCCATCGGGTGGGCCATACACGAGGACCGGCAGGTCGGGACGTTGATCGCCGATTCCGGACAGCAGGTCACCCGCACCCTCCGGACTCGCACCCGCGACGACGACACAGTCGACCGACCGTTCGTCCAGCGTGGCCGTCACAGCGGTGCGCTCGGTGACCACGTTGACCTCCATCCCGTGCTCCGTGTCTAGCATCGAGGGAGCGACCCGCGGGTCGGCCGACGGCGGGCTCACGTAGAGGACGGTGGGTGGTTCGTCGAGGAGGTCGGCCGACCGACGACCCCGACAACCCGCCCACTCGTTCGGCGGCGTGTTACCCATCGCGTGATCCCCCCGCCGTTCGGCTGTCCGTTCCGGTCGCCTGCGCGTCGGTATCGTCGGACACCGATCGGGTGTCGACGACCTCCCGCAGGACATCTCGGAACACGATCCAGGATTCGTCCCGTTCGAGCAACTCGGCGATTCGCTCGCGGTTCTTCGCTTCGAGCTGCTCCCGCCGCTCGCGGAGTCGTCGGTACTCCTCGTGACTGGCGAGTCGCTCTTCGTCGAACCGGGACTCCAGAGCGACCAGTTTCGACGTCACTGACAGCAGTTCGCGGGTGTCGCGGCTACACCCGGCACGCAGCAGCAGGCTCTCGATGATGTCCCGTAGATCCTGCCGTCGGACGGGTTTGACGACGTAGGCGTCGAACGCCATCTCGACGATATCCGTGTCTGGATCGACCGAGGTGATCATCGCGACGCGGCAGTCGTACCCTTCTTCCCGGATGGTTTCGAGCACCTCGTCGCCGGAGTGTCCCGGCATCCGTCGGTCGAGCAGAACCACGTCAACCGCTTCCGAGAGGCGGTCGAGCGCCTCCTCACCGCTGGTCGCCGTCCGGACGGTGTAGTCGTCTTCGAGCATCGCCGCGTACATCCCGACCAGATGCGGCTCGTCGTCGACGACGAGCACCGTCGCATCCTCGGGCACCGTCTCGGGTCGAGGCGGGTAGTTATCCATTGCCATGGGTCGCAGTTAGCTGTCGGCTCACGACGGTGGGCGCTTGCAGTACGTGACTCGGTGTTCCGTCGGGGCGACGGGAGTGAGAGCCGACGCGCTCGGTGCGAACCCCGGTTTCGGATGTCGTCACCGTCTCGAAACCCACGGTCACCACCGGCCCGTCGTGTCGGTGAGTCGCTGCACCGACTGGCTGATCTCCTCGACCTTCTCGGTTTGGGCCTCGTTCACCGCTGCCACCTCCTCGACCTCCTCGCGGGCGCGCTGTGCTTGCTCGACGGCGCGGTCGAGCATGCTCGCGACCTCCTCGGTGCTCGCTGCCTGATCGTCGGTCGCATCCGCGACCTCCTCGATACCGTCCGACGCCTGCGTCACCGCCTCGACGATTTCGGTGAGATTCTCCATCGCCTGTTCGACCTGCTCGATGCCCTCGTCGATCGCCGCGTTCGTCCGCTGGAGGCTGTCGACCGCCTCCTCGGTGTCGTCCTGAATGTGATTGACCATCTCCTCGATGTGGGCGGCCCGCTGCTGGGACTCCTCGGCGAGGTCTTTGACCTCCGTCGCGACGACGGCGAATCCTTCGCCGGCTTCGCCCGCCTGTGCCGCCTCGATCGAAGCGTTGAGCGCCAGCAGGTTCGTCCGCTCGGCGATGTCGTTGATCACCTCGACGACCTCGTTGATCTCGTCGACGCGTTCCTGAAGTTGATCGACATCGTCGACGACGCCGGTGGCCGCCTCGCCGACTGTCTCCATCGCGTCGATCGCCCCGGTCGCCGACTCGCGACCCCCCTCCGCGAGGCGTTCGGCCGTCGAACTCGTGGATTCGACCTGATCGGCCGTCGACGCGATCTCCTCGACCGTCGCGCTCAGGTCCGACACCTCTCCAGCGACCTCCTGCATTCCCTCGGCCTGCTCTTCGACGAGGTCGCTGATCGCCCGTGAACTTCGCGCGGCGTCTTCTGACGTTCGCCGCAGGTCGTCGACTGCGTCCTCCACTTCCCGTGAGACCTTCTCGCGCCGGTCGAGTTCCGCCTCGATCTGCCGGCTGTACGAGTGAATATAGGTGTCCATCGCGACCTGTTGATCGAGATTCAGGAGTTTGAGCGCCGAGAGCGACCGCTCGATCACCGTGTCGACGGCGTCCTCGATCATCGACTCGTGTTCGGCTGGGTCGACCAGCGTTCCGTCCGCCACGCCCCCGTCCGGCGCAGCCTGTCGTTTCACGTCCTCGGCGATCGCGGTGAGGATCCCCTCGTAGTAGACCGCGTACGCCCCGAGGTAGATCTTCGGCCCCAGATCGAGCATGTCGTGGAGCTTCCCGATTCGCGCTCGTCGGCCGAAGTAGTTCGGACCGTACTGCCCCCGACCGAGGTCGCGGAGGTACTCCGTCTGGGATCGCTTGAGCCCTTCGACCGACTTCGTCGACGAGTCGATGATCGCGACGGTCTCGGCGTGGGCCTGTAGGTGGTCGTAGAACTCCTCGACGAGATTCTCGGCGATCCGACCGAACGTCTCCGACATCTCGTCCAATCGCCGTCGATCGGTGTCGCCGAACTGGGTGAACTCCTTGCGCCAGTCGATCTCACTCGGGCCGATCCCAATCTCCTCGATCAGCTCTTGGCCGTTCACCTGTCGGCGGTCGTCGTCGGTTATTTTGATGCCGTCGGGGGGAGTCATCACTTGCCACACTCTGCTCGGGTGGCACAAAACACGGGGTCAATATGTGTACGAATCGAAAAAATAACGGTCAATATGTGAACGTCACCGTCCGATCACGGGGGACGGTCGGCCGGTCACTCGGGTGACGGGCCGTTCCCACGCTCCTGTGAGATGGCCGTCTCGTTCTGGAAGACGGTGTCGAACAGTTTGCGTTCGGCGGTCCGGATATGCCGATGGAACGCCGACGGCGAGAAGCCGAACTCCGCCGCCAGTTCCTCACCGCTCGCTTTCTTCGGGGAATCGAAGTAGCCCCGGTGGTAGGCGACTTCGAGCACCTCCCGCTGGCGCGGGGTGAGTTTCTCCAGCACCTGTCGGGGGAGGTCTTTCGTCACGTCCGTCCGCGGCGTGCGCTCGCGTTTCGCGACCAGTTCGGAGTTCGGGTAGGTGGTGGCCACCACGTCGACCGCTCGGCGAATATCGAACGTCGGCGGGATCGCAACGGTGACCCGGCACGCGGCGTCGTCGGCCGAGATGTTGCGAACCGCGATTCCCTGGTCGGCCAGCACCGACGCGATGAACGGTTCGACGAACCGGAGCTGGACGAGCGATTCGTCGGGGTCGATGAGTCGAGCGCTCGCGATGGCCGACGCCGCCTCCGCCGCGTCGAGTAACTGCTCGGCCGATCCGTTCCGCACTCTGACGAACACGAGCGACGAGTCGTCTGACTGCGGGACGATCGCCTCGAGTTCCAGCGCACAGCCCGTCTCCCGCGTGAATCGCAAGAACAGACAGTCCCGATCCCGGATCTCGAAGTCGAGTTCGGTCGCGTGGTTCGCCAGGAGCGCCTGCTTGCGCTCGATCGCCGTGACCGCGTGCGCGATCAGGTCCCCCAATTCCGAGAGGACGGACTGCAAGACACCGGAGAACGACTGTGTCGTCGAGTAGATGGTGAGCACGCCGACGAGAGCGCCTTGATAGACGAGAGGGACGCTCATGACGGCGTTGAAATCGCGCCGGACGGCCTCCGACCGCCACGCCTCCTGGGTGATCCCCGTCGCGGTGTTTCGCACGACCGTTGGCTCCTCGGACAGCGCCGTCCGGACCGACGGCTCGGCGTTCGAGCCGTCGAGTGAGAGGGAGACGCGATCCAGATACCCCTGTGCCTCGCCGGCCCACGCCCGGGCGTCGAGCCGGTCGTCGACCGGGTCAACCGCTCCGATCCAGGCGAAGGCAAACGAGTCGGCTTCGACCAGTTCCGCGCAGACGGCCCGTTCGACCTCCCCCCGAGTTGTCGACTGGACGACGGCCCGGGCCACGTCCCGGATCCGCGTGTTGATGGATTCGGCGCGTTCGAGCTGCTGGGTTCGTTGTTCTAGCTGGCGCGTGCGTCGTTCGAGGTGTTGCTCGTGTTCGGCGCGTTCGAGCGCGACTTCGGCCGTCGCGCCGAGAATCTCCATGAGGTCGACCGCGCGGTCGTCGAAGGCCGCCGTCTCCGTGTGGCCGACGATCAACACGCCGTGCTCCCCGAGCGGAACGACGACCTCACTTCTGATCGGCGTCTCAGGGTTGTAAACGTTCTCCGCGGTCCGGACATCGTCGAAGGCCGCCGTCTCTCCATCGACGAAGACCTGCCACGCGATGCTCTCGGCCGGTTCGAACAGCGGGGGCTCGCCGATCAGGTCGACTGCCTCGGGCGGACCGTACGCGGCCGGCCGTAGCGCCCCCGCCTCCTCGTCGACCAGATACACGACCGCCCCGGTCGGATCGAGAATCTCGGTCACCGTCTCGACGACTGCTTCGGCGACTTCGGACGGGAGCTCCCCCCTGAAGAGATCACGGGTCGCCTCGTTGATCCCAGCCAACGCCTGTTCGTACGCGAGTTGATCGCTAACGTCGCGAAAGACGCCGTAAATAACTGTCCCCCGTTCGAGGCCGATCGTCTCGACGCTGATCTCGACCGGGATTCGATCGCCATCGCTCGTGACCGCGTAGATAGGAGAGCCGTCCGGCAGCCGTCGCTTCGTGCCGCTCTCGCTCACGTGTCGCTCGAACAGATCGCGGTAGCGTTCGACCTCCTCCTCGGGGTGGAGATCCGTCTGGTGAAGGCCTACGATCTCCTCGCGTGACTGCCCGCGAAACGCCACCGCTGCCTCGTTGACCTCGACGATCTCTCCTGTCTCGGCGTCCGCGACGAAGATCGGATCCGGGGCCGCCCGCAGGAGCGTCCGGTAGCGTTTCCAGGCCGCCGTGAGTTCCCGCTCGTTCTCCTTTCGCTCAGTCACGTCCAGTCCGCAACTCAGCGTCCCCGTGATCGTCCCGTCGATGTCACGGAGTACCGTGTTGTGCCACTCGACGATCCGCTCGTCCCTCTCGGCAGTGACGACGGCGTTTTCGTACCGACCGACTGAGTCGAGTTCGCCGGCCATGACCCGTTCGAACACGTCGCGCATCTCGTCACCCTGTTCCTCCGGAAGGCACGTGTCGAACCAGTCCTGACCGACGAGGTCGCCCTCGTCGTAGCCCAGCAGCTCCCGTGTCTCGCGATTGACGAACGCAATCCGTCCGTCCCTGTCGATGGCGACGACGAGCACGTCCACCGGGTCGAGGAGCCGCTCCGTCGACGCGGCCGAGGGGATGTCACCCGCCGTCGCTCGTCGTTCGCTCGCCCGAACGTCGAGTTCGTAGACGACGTAACCGCCGAAGACGACGGCGAGAGCGAGGATGTGCTCGTCGAACGCGTTCGGCTCACGGTCGAGAAACTGAACGACTGCGTGGGGGAGGAGGGGGACGCTCAGAACCGATCGATAGTCGGTGTCCACGTCGAACCGATCGTCCCGATGGGTATCGTCGATCAGGATCGGCTCGCCCGACCGATACGCTTCGGCCGCGACACCCCGGCTCGTCGCCCTGTCGAGGCGGCGATCGACCTCGTCGGAGACGACCTGTTCGGCGAACTCGAACGAGCCGCCTTCCTCGACGAGGAGTTCGCACACGTCGCAACCGAACAACTGTCTACCTCCTTCGACTGTCGAGCGGTAGACCTCGGTGACGGTGGAGGCGCTCCCGATCCGTGACTGCGCCCTGTCGAGCGCCGCCTCCCAGTCGACCATCGTATCGTACGCGGGATACGTTCGTGTAATGTAAAAAAAGGTGACCCCCAGCGCTACTCGACTGCTCGTCGACAGTCTGTCCCCACCCTGCCGGTTGTTTTATGCTCCCACTCGGACCAGTATGGCGCATGGCGAACGAGCCAGACCCCGACATCCCGGTGTCCGTCACGACGGGGGAGGTACGCGTGGGGAAGGCGTTCGAGGCCGATCGTTTCCCGGTCCCGGCCATCGCCTTCGAGATCGAATCGCTGGCCGAGGAGCCGATCCGCATCCGGCTCGTCGACGATATTCCCGAGTCGTTCCCGATGGAGGGTGTGGGATTTCACCCCGACTACGAGGGCAACAACTGGACCGCATACCGCGACAACCGGGTCGCCTACGAGCGAACGCTCGACCCCGGCGAGTCCGTCCTCACCGTGTACGGCATCCGCATCGACGATCCGGAGGAGGCCGAGGATTTCCTCGACGACCCCGAGGTGGAACTGATCGAACACGGCGAGGCCGCCGCGACCGGCGACGTGCTCGGCCGGGAGACGACACAGGTCGTACGCGACGCCCTCTCCGGCGAGGAGTCGGGTGATCTCGGCGAACTCAGGTCCGGAGCGCTGCTCGACGACGACACGCAGGTCTCCGACAGCGGCGGGCCGGCGCCGCGTGATCGGGCCGCGAACCCGGTCAGCGTGACTCGTGACCGAGACGAGAGCGTGACGGCTATCGACGTCGCCGAGTCGGCAGAGGCGGAGGTGGCCGAGTCGGCAGAGGCGGAGGTGGCCGAGGACGAGGACGAGGACGAGGACGAGGACGAGGACGACACGATTCCGGCGGCGGCGGCCGCTGAAGCGCTCGATCCGCGGCCGGCAGAACACGGCGCGGAGGCGGTGCGTTCGGGGGCCGAGACGGAGACGGAGACGGAGACGGAGACGGAGACGGAGACGGAGACGGAGACCGATTCCGCGCCCGACGAGGCGCCCGTTTCCGCGGCCACCGAATCGGTCGCTGCCACCCTCGCGGCCGAAATTCGGGCCGGCACCGTCGACGACGACGACCTCGCCGTCCTGCAGGAGGCGTTCGAGGGCGAGGTGCCGACGAGTGTCGACGTGCGCGTGGGTCGACTCCAGTCACAGATCGAGGATCTGCTCGCCTACCGGGACGCGCTCGCGGACTTCCTCGACGAGAACGGCACTGCGGAGGAGGTGGTGGGCGAGGTGAACGCGGAACTGACCGACCTGACCGAGCGGGTCGACTCGCTCGAAGACGCGCTGGCCGAGGCCGACGACGACCGGGATGCGCTCCACGACGAGGTGTCTACGGTGACCGACCGCGTCGACGACGTGGCCGACCAGGTCGGCGCGCTCGCGGACGACCTTGACGACGTGGGGACGACCGTCGAGACCCTCGAGGAACGGCTCGATTCGGTCGAGGATCTCGAATCGGACATCGAGGACATCGAGGCGGAACTGGACGAACTTCGCTCCTTCCGCGACCGTCTGAGCAGCGCGTTCGGCACCGACGAGGGGTAGCGGCCGAAAGCGCAATCGGTAAAGCCCGCGCCCGTGTGCATCCGACAATGACCGAGACGGTTCGGGTCGCCGTCCCGCGGAAGGGACGCCCGCTGGAGGCAGTTCTCGAACGGTTTGCGGCTGTCGCCGGGGTCGACGACCTCGCGGACGACGTCTCCTCGACGCTCCGCTACGAGAAGGCAATCACCAAGGGGGAGGCGACCCCCGAGCGCGACGTGTACGAACGGTTAGCGGCCTACAGTGACCTCTCGGACCCGCATCGCCCGGAATACACACTCCTGCGCGACGATCGCGAGGGAAAGCCCCGCCGGATCGTCTTCGACAGCGTCACCGTCCCGATGAGCGATGTGATCGTCGAACTCGTCGGCCGCGAGGAGCCCTTCCGCGCCCTCCGCACCCACGAGTTCGGTCTCGGCTTCGACAGCGCCGACCTCGTACTGGAGGAAGTCGTCACGCTGGGGGAGACGGGCGTCGAGTCAATCGCCGACGTGAACGCTCGGATCGACCCGCACGATACGGACGTGCGGGTCGTGAGCGGCCTCGGCGACACGGTGTATCACACGCTACTCGCGATGCCCGAAGTCCTCCCGCCGGGCGCCGACCTCGACCGCGAGTTCGTCACCGACTACGACGGACCGCTGTGTATCTCGCCACGGTACGAACGCCTCGTCGAGGCCGTTCTCGGGACGCGCGCCATCGAGGGCGTCGAATTTGTCTATCCCGATCCGACGATGGAGGAGGAAGCAGCCATCGCCGAGGCTGGACTCGGGGTTTACCTCACGATGACGGGGTCGACGGCGCGGAACCACGGCCTCATCGTCGGGGACGATCTATTCCCGAGCGAGACGGTGTTGATGGAGAACGTCGCAGAAGCAGGCTCGGCGGCGGATCGGTTGCAGACGGCGCTGACCGGTGCGGATCTGGAGACGGCGATTCGACCCTAGGCGGCACCGCGTGCCGCGTCCGGGTCGGTCCCGGCTTCGAGCAACTCGGTGTAGCGGTTACGGACGGTCACCTCGGACACGTCGCTGACGGAACACACCTCCTTCTGTGTCACCTTGTCGCCTTCCAGAATCGAAGCAGCGTAGAGCGCCGCGGCGGCGAGGCCGACGGGGCTCTTGCCGCTGTGGACACCGCTCTCCATGCCCTCCTCGAGAAGTGATCGAGCGCGGGTCGTCGTGTCGCCGTCGAGGTCGAGATCGGAGGCGAAGCGGGGGAGATACTCGAGCGGGTTGGCGGGCTCGATGGCGAGGCCGAGTTCGCGGACGATGTAGCGGTAGGCCCGCGAGAACTCCTTGCGGTCGACGCGGCTGACGGGTTCGAACTCGTCGAGGCTCCGCGGGACGGACGCTTGCCGGGCGGCGGCGTACAGGGAGGCCGTCGCCATCGCCTCGATGGAGCGGCCGCGGAGGAGGTCGTCTTCCAGCGCGCGCCGGTAGACGACACTCGCCGTCTCGCGGACGTTCTCGGGCAGGCCGAGCGCGGAGGACATCCGGTCGATTTCGCCGAGCGCCTGCTTCAGGTTGCGCTCCTGGGCGTTCTTCGAGCGGAAGCGCTCGTCCCAGGTGCGCAGACGCTGGAGCTTCCGCCGCTTGCTCCCGTCGATGGTCCGCCCCTTCGCGTCGCGGTCCTGCCAGTCGATGACCGACGAGAGGCCCTCGTCGTGGAGGAGTTTCGTCGTCGGTGCGCCGACGCGACTCTTCTCGGCACGCTCGTTCGAATCGAACGCACGCCACTCGGGACCGTGGTCGATTTCGTCTTCCTCGACGACGAGGCCACACGACTCACACACCGTCTCGCCGTGCGACTCGTCGACGACGAGTGCCGCGTCGCACTCCGGGCAGACGCGCTCGTTTGCCCCCGACTGCGTTTCGGTCGTCTGGCGCTGTTCCCCGCCGGTCTCTCGGAGGGTTTCGGACTGCTGACTCATGATTTGTTGGTGCGGCGCGTGGCCGCGGTTCGCGTCTCGATCAGTGCTACGATTGGTAGGATCTTAATAGTTTCCACTATGTTTTGATTCCAATCGAAACAGCGTGTGGGTGGGGAGTTCATGCCACCCGACTGGCGACCCGACTCTTTTTGGTGGTGTCAACCTTACCCGGGAGCGACACGGGAGACACGCGTGACGAACAACACCACAACGGACGCCGGAACGGACTCGCTCGTCGAAGAGGTCGTCGGCACGCTCCGGACGTTCGAACTCACCGAGTACGAGGCGAAATGTTTCGTGGCCTTGACGCGTCTGCGCGAGGGCACGGCGAAGGAGGTGAGCGATGTCGCGGACGTGCCGCGAGCGCGCATCTACGACAGTATGGACGCCCTTCAGGATCGGGGCTTGGTGAGCGTCCAGGAATCCAAACCCCGTCGATTCCGGGCCGTCTCTCCCCACGAAGCGGTCGATCTGCTCGAACGCGAATGTCGGAGCCGGCTGGATCGACTCGGGGCCGTTCTGCCTCGCCTCGGATCGCCGAACCGGTCGACTGGTGCCGGCGAAGTCTGGACGATGGAGGGCGAGGCTGCCGTCTCCGAACGCCTCGCGACACTCGTCACCGACGCCGACGACGAGGTGTTGCTCGCCGTCGCCGCCGAGGCGCTTCTCGGTGACGACCTCACCGATGCGCTGGCCGACGCGACCGATCGCGGCGTCGACGTGGTGATCGGAACGCCCGCCGATTCGCTCCGCGAGCACCTGCAGAAGACGATTCCGGACGCCGACGTGGTCGAGACGTGGACCTGGTGGGAGACCCATCCCATCCAGCCCGGTGCCGTCACGAGCGTCCTCATGGTCGACGGTGACGCTCTCCTCGTCAGCGCGGACGCGGCGACCGACCTCCCCGGCGTTCGCAAGCACCGTGCGATCTGGACCGACAGCGCCGAGGCACCGGTCGTCGGCCTGATGCGGCCCCTGTTGGCGACCGCGATCCGCGGTTAAGGAAAGCTGCCGTCCTCGACTGCCTCGCGGTACGCCGCCACCGCGTCCTCGATCTCGCTTCGCACGTCACCGAACTCCTCGGCGAACGGTGGCACCGACTCCGACAGTCCGATCACGTCCGTCAACACCAGCACCTGCCCGTCCGTCGCCGGGCCGGCGCCGATCCCGATCACCGGGATGTCGATGTCCGCCGTCACCTCGGCAGCGAGGTCGTCGGGGACGTGTTCGAGAACCAGCGAGAACGCGCCCGCAGCCTCGTGTTTCGCGGCGAGGTTGCGGATCTCTTCGGCGGCCTCCTCGGTCGTCCCCTGTCGTGCGTAGCCGCCGATCTGGTTGCGTCGCTGGGGCGTCAGTCCGAGGTGAGCCATCACCGGAATGCCGAGGTCGACGAGGCGTTCGGTCAGGTCGACCGTGTGCGGGCCGGATTCGATCTTGACCGCGTTGGCCCCCGCTTCCTTGATTAGCCGCCCCGCGTTCTCGACGCTCTCGCCCTGGGTCGTCCCGTAACTCAGGAACGGCATGTCGGCGACGACGAGGGCCTCGTCGGTGGCCCGGGCCACCGCGCCGGTGTGACTGGCCACCTCCTCCATCGTCACTGGGAGCGTCGAGTCGTACCCAAGCACTGCGTTGCCCATGCTGTCGCCGACGAGGATCAGGTCGATGCCGGCCGCGTCGACGATGGCTGCCGTCGGCGCGTCGTACGCCGTCAACATCGTCAGCGGTTCACCGTCCGCCGACGCCCGCTGGATCTCCTGTACCGTTGGCATGGTCGGTGCATCGCCCGCGGGGGAATTAATCCTGCCCCCCGAGTCCGGCGCCGTCCTCCCATCCCCGAATCAGCGACGCCAGCGCCCGGTTGGTCGGTACCGACTCGCCGGTCGCCACCGCCCGATCCACCACGTAGCCGTTGATCGCGTCGATTTCGGTTCGTCGTTCGCGGGTCACGTCCTCGAGCATCGACGATCGGTTGCGTGCTGTCTCCCGGACGACGGTTTCGACTGCCTCCCGTGCCTCCTCGGCCGCGAGTTCGACGCCGTCGGCGCGGGCGACTTCGGCCGTCTCGGTGGCCGCCGTCCGCGCGAGTTCCGAGAGCGGTCCCGCCGCCAGCGCGCCGTTCTCGACCCGAGCCAGCGCGGTCACGGGATTGATCGCGGCGTTGACTGCCAGTTTCTCCCAGAGCCGACGCCGCACGTCCGCCGTCGCCTCGGCGTCGAGGTCGGCCGCGCGGAACGCCGCCGCGATCCGGTCGGCAAGCGCCACACCGTCGGGCGGGCGCCACGGGCCGAGCGTGATCGTTCCGCGCCCGGTCCACTCGACGTGGCCCGGACCAGCCAGTCGCGCCCCGTAGGTCGCTGTTCCCGCCAGAACGGCCGCGTCCACGTACTCGGCGAAGACATCCTCGTTTCCCATTCCGTTCTGTAGGGAGCAGACGGCGTCGTAGTCACCGGTTGCGAGGACCCGTGCCGCCGTCGGCGAGTCGTAGGCTTTCACCGTCACTACGGCGAGCTCGGCGCTCGCGCCCCTGGCGTCGGTCGTCGCTGTCGGGGACGTATCGAACGTCTCGACACCGGTGATCCGGAGGCCGTCGGCCTGCACTGCCGCGACGTGCCGGTCGCGTCCGACGAGCGTCACGTCGTGCGCGCGAGCGAGGAGTCCGCCGACGAGGCTGCCGAGACTCCCGGCGCCGAAGACGAGAATCTCCATTCCCGCTTACGGCCCCTCTTCGAACGGCTGGACGACGACGAAGCCCTCGTCCCCGGTGAATTCGAGTTGGTACGTCTCGTTCGAGGACTGGCCGACCAGATCGCTCAGACTCCGGTTCACGTCGGCGCTGGGCGAGAGCGACCCGCTCCACGCGACGGTCGCGCTCGGATCGGTGCAGACCGGTGGACGGAGGACAACTGGATCGCCGTGGGTCGTAATCGCCACGTCGCCCGGGCCGGTGAGGTAGACGTTGGTCAGCCCGCCGGCCGACGACCCAGCGAGGCTGTCGATCGTCCCGATTTCGTAGTCGACCGAGGACGCGAACGCGAGGATATCGTTGCCGTTGACGGAGATGGACTCCTCCTCGGTGAGGCTGATGATCCCCACTTCCTTGCCCTGGTCGGCGAGGTAGAGTCGCCCCGTTCCCTCGGCTTCCATCACGTCAGTTCCCTCGCTCGTCGCTTTGCTCTTCAGGAAGCCGGTTACGCCCCCCTCGGCGGAGGCCTTCCCCGAGAACGTCACGTCGCCACTGTAGGCGACCATCGATCCCGCGAGGGCCGTCACCGTCCCGTCGAGATCGATCGAGAGCAGTTTGCGGTTCTGGAGTTGGAACGTCTCTCCGTCTTCCGTGGGTTCGTTCGCGGTGGCGAAATCTTCGAGTGTCATTGTCGGTCCGAGCCGCGTGGGCGACTCGTCTACGGCCTTCCACACATGGTGTCAAATGAGTGTTGGTTGCCCGCGATCCGACTGCCAACTTTGCTATCAGATTAGATAATTAGGCCACCAAACTTATATTGTCCGATGCGAACCCACACCTATGTCAGCGACGGGCGACGAGAAGGCGACGGTGACGGCGGCTCCGCATCAGCACGAGATCGACTGGGATCGGCGCGAACCGGTGAGCTTCGCGGTGCAGGCGGCGCTCGGCGAACTCGAAGACTGCTCTCCGACCGAACTGGCTCCACTCGCGGAGTACGTCGATCCCGACGCGCTGGAAGCCTTCTTCAGCGGCTCGGCGGCCGAAGTGGCGACCCGGAGCCTCACGTTCGAATACGAAGGCTACACGATCCACGTCGACGGCAGCGGCCGCGTTCGCATCAACTGAGCTCTCCCTTTCCACCGTCGCTTTCCTCGTCTTCACGGAGCAGGCGTGCGCGAATGTAGGCGTCGAGCTCCGTCCGTGTCGCCGCGATGTCCACGTCGCCGTCGGTCGTCGCGCGTCTGACCGTTCCACCGTTCATCGCCGTCAACAGCATCTCGGCGACGGCCTCCGAGTCCACCGATCGATAGACACCCTGCTCGATCCCGCGGTCGACGATCGTGGCGAGTTCCTGGCGAAACTGCCGGTCGCTCTCGGCGAAGTACGACTGGAACGTCTCGTTGTGCGGTGCCTGCCCCCGCAGCTCGACCATCACCTTCGTGAGCTCGATGCGGTCGTTCTCCGGCTCCGCTGCGAGGACGAAATCGAGGACAGTCCGGAGGCAGTCGTGGGCGTTTGCCGTGGTCGGCGGGGGCATCTGCGTCTCGAAATGATCGAGCAGAAACTCTAGCAGCTCTACCAGCACCTCGTCTTTGCCGTCGTAGTGTTGGTAGATGAGCGACTTGCTCTTCGGAAATTCGTCGCCGATCCGCTGGATCGTGAGATTCTCGTAGCCGTGTTCGATCAGCGCTGCGTAGGTCGCTCGCATGATCGCCGTTCGTGTCTCGCTGGTGTCGGCGCCGAAAGGGTCCTCGAAGGCCACGGTGACTGAATGTTCATTCACAAGTTATATAGTTCATTCCGTCTACCCTTTCTACGTACCCATCCGAGAGTCACGTCGGCGGACGGTCCCCGTCGCCGGCCCTCGACCCACGGACACGTCACACCTCCACCATGACATCTCCCCACCGATCGCTCTTCCTCGTTGCGCTCGTCCTCGTCGCCCCCATCGCCGCTGCCGGTGTCGTCGCCGGACAGTCGTCGGGAACCGTTATCGGTCGCCCGGACATCGAGGTGTACTCCTCGACGACGGAAGTGGAACCGGGCACACAGACCGACCTTGACCTCGTCGTCTCGAACGACGGTCAGTTGCGCCGCGGCGGTCCGGCCGAATACGAAACGCGCGTCACCACCGCCCGTGGCGTCTCCCTCGAAGTCGCCGATGGCGACACGCCCTTCGAGATCAACACCGGTCGCGTGGCCGTCGGCGAGGTGCCCCGCGGAACGACTTCCGCCGATCCCGTCTCGATTACGGTCCCCGAAGACGCCGATCCCGGTCGGTATCGGATTCCGGTGACCATTTCCTACAGCTACACCGTCAGCGTCGAGCACAGCGCCGTCGGTTCTCCCCAGTACAACGACCTCACGCGCGAGACGACCCAGTATATCACCGTCCGGGTGCGCGACCAGGCCCAGTTCGACATCGTCGAGACGGAGACGACGGCCCAGATCGGCGACACCGGGACCGTTTCGGTGACGCTCCAAAACGACGGCACACGGACGGCTCGTGACGCCAGCGTCGTCCTCTCCTCGCCGACCGACGAACTCACGTTCGGGAGCGGATCGGCCACGTCGACCGGCTACGTCGGTGCCTGGGACCCGGGCATGAACGCGACGGTGACGTACACCGTCTCCTTCGACGACGAGGCGGCACTCCGGAACTACAGCCTCACGGCGACCATCGAGTACGAGGATACAGACGGTATCGCCCGCTCTTCCGAACCACTGGCGGTCGGCCTCCGCCCCACGCCGGAGCAGACGTTCGCTCTCCGTGAGACGAGCGCCACACTCCGAGTCGGCGAGAAGGGGCAGTTCGTCGGAACGGTCGTCAACCGCGGCCCGGACACCGTCCGCCAACCCGTGGCCGTCTTCCGATCGTCGAATCCGAACGTCAACGTCGAATCCAACGAGTACGCCCTCGACACGCTCGAACCGGGCGGCACGGGCGAGTTCGCGTTCGACGTGACGGTCAGCGACGGCGCGAGCGCCACCACCCAGCAGTTCAACGTCACGGTGCGCTACCGCAACGAACGCGACGACGTGCGTCGGAGTGACCCACTCAACGAACGGGTGGTCATCGAACCCCAGCGCGACCGCTTCTCCGTCGAGGCGGTCAACCGGACCGTCACCCCGGGAGAGACGACGACGCTCGAACTCCGCGTAACCAACGAAGGCGACGAGCTCCTCCGCGACGTGGAAGCCAAGGCGTTCGTCCAAGACCCCCTCAGCAGCGACGACGACGAGGGACTCGTCTCGACGCTCGCCCCGGGCGAATCCGCGACGGTCCTCGTCAGCCTGAGCGTGAGCGGATCGGCAGTCGAGCGGAAGACCTACCCCATCTCCGTCGACTTCCAGTACGAACTCCCGGACGGCGATACGGAAGTCTCCGAGACGTATCGCGTTCCGGTGACGGCCGAACGACAGGAGCGGGGCGGAGGCGGCCTCCCCTTCCTGCCGATTACGGTCGGTGCGCTCGCGGTGGCGGGCGTTGGGCTCTTTGTCTGGCGCCGCCGTGACCGGAACGGCGGCGATCCCTGACGCCTCGCTCCCGACCATCGATCGGTCGACCGATCGAGTATCACTACTGAGAACCCGGCGCCCGCATTTATTATGGGGTATCGCGAAGCCGGACGCAACGAGCCCATGTCCGAACCGACCACACAATCCGACCCGGAGGTCGACGACGCGGCCGACCTCGACGAGGAGATGGTTGCCGCCCTCGAGAACATCGACACGTCCGACGTGGAGTCGTCTATCGCGACCGCCGTCGACGACGCCGAGGAAGGATCACCCGCTGGCGCCGGTGTCGACGACGAACCGGACGCCAGCGAGTCGGCGACGGAGGACGAGGAGACGATCTCCGTCCTAGAGTTCGTGCTCGGTCAGGAGCGCTACTGTCTCGATATCACGTTCATCGAACAGATCGTCGAACGAGGGACGGTCACCCGGATTCCGAACGCGCCCGACTTCGTCGAAGGTGTCATCGATCTCCGGGGCGACATTACGACGGTCATCGACCCGATGGAGACGCTGGCGGCGGACGACGGCGGCGACGGCGGTCTCATCGTCGTCTTCGACTCGACGCAGATGGACGACGAGTGGAGCGTCGGGTGGGCCGTCGACGGTGTTCGGCGCGTCTCGACCGTGTCGCTGTCGGAGGTCAAGGAGTCTCCAGTCGACGAACCGTGGATCAACGGTGTGGTCAAACGGGACGACGACGGCGAGTTCGTCATCTGGACGGAGCCGGGCGAACTCATGCGCACCGGCGACGAGGACGAACCGTAGGTCGACGATTCGTCGCCTCCGGTAGCTGCTCTCTGAGCACCCAAGTCCACGGGACCCTTCTCACCGGCGTCGGAGAAACTCGGGAAGCCGAACGCGGTCGAGGCCATCGTCCGGGACGACCGTCGGTTCCGGGCGGGACATCATCTCCGGTCGGTTGGTGGGTGACTGGCGCCCGCCCGGCCCGTCACTCACGTCGATGTCGGCCGTTTCGACGACCAGATCCTCCCAGATAGCCGTCGACTCCTCGGCCGCTCGGCCCGACGCCTTGCGTCGTCCTTCTTCGTAGGAGAGCTCGATCAGACTTCGCTCGTAGGTCGTTTTGGCTGCTTTGAGGACCTGCTCGTACTCTTCGTGGGCCGGCTCCCCGAGGCACCGAGCGACGCCGAGCGCGAAGGCGCGTTCGAGCGCCTCCTCTTTGGTTAGGTCGTCCCAGTCGGTGTCGAACGCGGACTCGTACATATCAAGCCTCGAGTTTTCGCTCGGGTCGGACGTGCAGACCCTCGTCGTCGAACTCGACCGGGTGGATGTTGCTGTCGATGTCCGTCCCGCGCATCTTGATGATCTGGACGCCGCGGTGCATGCCATCTCCCTCCATGTAGTTGTGCATGAAGATGACGCCGTGGGCTAGGTAATGCTCGTCCGCATAGGAGGTCGGGTCGGTCATCTCGGAGATGAGCAGCGTCGTCGCGTCGACCCGCTTCAGCGACGTGAGAAATTGGACGAACGCCTCGTGGTTGTCGGGGTAAAAGTACTGCAAGATCATCGTCGAGTCGATGACCAGCCGGTCGATCTCCCGGGAGTTGATGAATCCAACGAGCCGGTTCGTCATGTTCTTGACTCCCGAGGAGAAGTCGTTGCCGCCAGGTCCTTTCAGGAGCCGCTTCGCGTTCGAATCGAAGACGTTTCGAAACTGGAACTTCCCCGACTGCGCCGCCTTCTCGAAGCCGAAGTTGTAGGCGCTCATGTCGTGGGTTAGCTCCGACTCCGTCTCGTGCATACTCAGAAAGAGGCACTTCTCGCCCACTCGCGCCCCTTCGGTGACGAAATGCGAGGAGAAGGTCGTCTTCCCGCTTCCCGGCGGGCCACTGAGAATGTACAACCGATTCCGGAGGAGTCCCCCGTCGACGAGTTCGTCGAAACCGTCCACGCCGGTGGAAAGCCTCATTGCTCGGAACTCGGCGGTCCGGATCAAATAGGTTGCGCCCGGGTTCTCAGACGTGAAAATCGGATCGAGAGGCCGACGCGTGATGCGAGCTCTCCCCCATCACCGCGTTGCGAATTTATTTCAGGCAGTCCACGCAACTGTGTATCGTAATGACCGAGCTGACACGAACTGGGATCGAAGGGCTCGACTCGATCCTCGGGGGCGGGATCGTCGACAACGCGACCGTACTGATCAGCGGGAATCCGGGAACCGGAAAGAGCATTCTCGGCCTCCAGTACATCTACAATGGGGTACAGGAGTTCGACGAGAAGGGTATCTACCTCTCCTTCGAGGAGAACAAGGAAGACATCGCACAGGCCGCCGAATCCATCGGATTCGAGAACTGGCGCGAACTGGTCGAGAACGACGAGATTCTGATATACGACAAACAGCAACTCCTTCGGCACAACGACTTCAACGACACGCTGGAACTCCTGCTGGACGAGTTCGAGGAGATGGAGTACGAACGACTCGTTCTCGACTCGCTGACGATGTTCGAACTCTTTTTCGCGGACGAACAGGAGAAGCGGACGTACCTCCTCAAGTTCTCCGACATCCTGAAAGCCAACGGGCTGACATCGCTGCTCATCGCCGAACAGTCCGCCGTGTTCCCAGAACAGGATATCGGTCTCGAGAATTTCCTCACCGACGGGAACATCTACCTCATCCAGACGCCGACCGAGTCCGGCGTCAACCGGTACATCTGGGTCGCCAAGATGCGCAAGCAGGATATCGAGACGGATATCTTCCCGATGGATATTACCGACGGGGGGATTACGGTTCACGAACGCGCCGCGGGCTTTTCGATGATGGGTCGGCGGGACGACCCGTTCCCCGGTGAGTAATCGCGGGCGTCGACGGCGAACTCCCCCTGCCCACCACTACTCCGAGAGTGTCCGCCAGGCCTCGTCGAGTCGATTTTTGACCCGCCGTCGCTCCTCGACGTCGACCGACACTTCTCCTTCGCTGAAGTTCACGACGACTTCCTCGATATTTCGGCGGTAGACGTTGACTCGTCGTCGCTCGTCGGACAGCACGCGGTCGTGGTGTTCGAGCAGGTTCGCCTCTTGGAGCTCTTCGATCCGTCGGTAACAGGTGGCGATCGGTACGTCGAGTTCGTCGCTGAGTTCCTGGGCCGACCGCGGCTCGTGAGCGAAACTCAGTATTTGCGGGTTGTATTCGTTCCCCAGAACCCGTAGCATCTCGATCCCGTCCATTCGTTATCAGTTTAGATATAGGGGAACACCATAAAACGTACTGTCGGACGCGCGCATGACGGGCGAGTGACCCGACCCGGGACGCGGGCCCAGCCCCACGGGTATCAGTCCTGAGAATATCACGATCAGATTTATAAATCGGTGTGGTGATTTGCCTCACGAACCCAAATGCTCGTCGTCGAATACCTCTATATCGCCGCGACCATCGTCTTGGTCCTGTCTGGATTCACGATGGTCGGCATGGCGATCAAAGCGTACCTCCAGACAACTCGCCATGCGATGATTCACGTTTCGCTCGGCTTCGGCCTCATCGCTGCCGCCGCGATCGCGACTGCGATCAGCGCGTTCGTCAACGATTTCCAGGGTGTCCGTTCGCTCCTGCTGGTCAACAACGGGCTCTCTTCGCTCGGCTTCATTCTCGTTGTCTACAGCCTCATCATCTACGACTGATAATTGCTAAAGCCAGAAATCAGCGGTTTCGAGGACTCATTTGTTGTTTTTCACGCATGATATTTGGGGACGTACCTTTATTACTGCTTTCGAGAACGGTAGGGCAGAGCCCGCGGGCACCACGACCCCGGGTTGTACACACCAACAATATGTTCGAAGAACGAACTGACAGGGGTCAGGTCGGTATCGGGACGCTCATCGTGTTCATCGCGATGGTCCTGGTCGCGGCGATCGCGGCCGGCGTCCTCATCAACACGGCAGGCTTCCTCCAGACGCAGTCAGAACAGACGGGTCAACAGAGTAGCGCGCAGGTCACGGATCGACTCGAACCGGTCTCAAAGACGGGGAACGTGACGCCCTACGACTCGTACAACCAGAACGTCACGAACTCGCTCACCCCGTACGGTGAGGGGAACAACACCAATGTCTCGTTGCGCATCGACAAGGTGTCGTTCGTGATCCAGAAATCACCGGGGGCGAGCGACATCAACGTCAGCGCAACGACGTTCGAGCTGATCGGTCCGGACGGGACCGACCGCTTCCCGTTCAACAACAAGACCGCGATCAACGCGAGCGAGGGTGAGGTCCGGGTGCTCCAGGACGACGACGATTCCCTAGAGACGACCTCCTCGGGCCACATTCTCAACAGCCGGACCGACCGGCTCGTGGTCACGCTTGACCTGAACGCGACGGTTAACAACGACGCCTTCAGCAACGGCCCACTGGAGCCCGGTGAGACCGCCACGATTCGGGTCAACACCGAGAGTGGTGCGACGAGTATCATCCGCATTCAGGTGCCCCAGTCACTCTCCGGCGAGCAGTCCGTCGAACTGTAAGCGCCTGCAACTCTTTTTGACGCTCCCGCGTTCAGCCGGAATCTCTTCTTCGTCTTTCGATTTCATTCTTGAGAATTGGGGGTATACGCTTAACACCCACCTTTGCAAACGAAGAGACAGAACCCGAGACCGCCACGATCCTCGGGGATAAATCAACTAATGTTCGAAGAACGAACTGACAGGGGTCAGGTCGGTATCGGGACGCTCATCGTGTTCATCGCGATGGTCCTGGTCGCGGCGATCGCGGCCGGCGTCCTCATCAACACGGCCGGCTTCCTCCAGACGCAGTCAGAACAGACGGGTCAACAGAGTAGTGCACAAGTGACGGATCGACTCGAACCAGTCTCCAAAACCGGCAACGTCTCGTACTACAACAGCTCGGATCAGGTCGTCGTTTCCGACGACTTGGCGCAGCCGTCGCTGTCGAACACGTCACTGGCAGTGAACGAGGTGTCGTTCGTGATCCAGAAGTCACCGGGAGCGAGCGACATCAACGTCAGTGCAACGACGTTCGAGCTGATCGGTCCCGACGGGACCGATCGCTTCCCGTTCACTAACACCACGGCGGTCAACCAGACGACCGTCCTCCAGGACGACGACAGTTCGCTCAGCACGACGTCGTCGGGCCAGATCCTCAACAGCCGGACCGACCGGCTCGTGGTCACGCTCAACATGACCGCCCTGGCCCAGGAGAGTACCTTCTCTAACGGTCCGCTCGAAACGGGCGAGACGGCGACCATCCGGATCAACACCGAGAGTGGTGCGACGAGCATCATCCGCATCCAGGTGCCCCAGTCGCTCTCCGGTGAGGAATCCGTCGAACTGTAAGGTCTTCCGGCCTCACCGAATCTTTATATTTTCACCCGCGAAAGTGGGAACACTGCCAAGCGTATGCCATCCGATTCAGACGACTCCGTCTCGGAACGCGGCAAGGTTCTCACCGAGGAGGAGTTAGACCTCACCAGACACGACAACGTCTCCGAACTCGACGACGGCCGATACGTCGTCTCGACCGGCGGGTCGACGAGCGACGAGGCCACGGAGGCACGGGAAGCCGCCCGCGAAACTCCCGATCACGTCCCCGACGACCCGGCCGACGAGACGGACAGCGAGTCGCAGATATCCGAGATGGATGTCAACGCTTGGCTCGAAGATCATTTCCGCGAGATCGACGCCCAGTACGGCTTTCACGCCACGGCGAAGTTCGACGACGGCGTCAGTCGCCACCAGGTCGTCTCCAACGATGTGGTCACGAGCTTCGAATCGCTGTTGATCTGGTACGCCCAGCACGTCGGCGGTGGCACGCCCGTCGAGGAGGTTCTCGGCATTCTGCTCGCCGAATCGAGCGTCTCGGTTCGGTACCCGGTTCGGACGCTCACCGGCTTGCTCAAGCGCTACGACCTCGACCGTGACGACAGCATCGGTGACCTCATCGAGGCGGTCTCCGACGAACAGGCGGTCGAGCTGGCGGAGGATTGACGCCGCTCGCTGGCGCCAGTTTCGCCCCCTGACCGCTTGCCCGCGCCCGTATCAGCATTGAGAATCGCGCCCGAGTCTTTATTTATCGAGTCGTGAATCTTCGGCACAGATGCCACCGCAAGTACTACTCGTCGACGACTCGGATTTCATGCGCAACCTCTTGCGCGAGATTCTCGAAGAAAACTTCGAGATCGTCGGGGAAGCCGAAAACGGCGTCGAGGCCGTCGAACTCTACCGCGAACACGATCCCGATCTGGTGATGATGGACATCGTGATGCCGATCCGTGACGGAATCGAGGCGACGAGTGAGATCACGGGGAGCGACCCCGACGCGAACGTCATCATGTGTACGAGCGTCGGTCAGGAAGAGAAGATGAAAAACGCCGTGAAAGCTGGTGCGGACGGCTACATCACGAAGCCGTTCCAGAAGCCGAACGTGCTCGAAGCTATCGACGACGTCGTGGCCTGACAATGCGGGTCGATATCCAGTCGCTCGGCACCTACAACCGCCTCGCACAGGAGGGGGCGGAACACGCCGCGGCGTCACTGACGCAGATGACCGGCATCGAGACGTACGTCGACGTGACAAACGTCACGCTGATGTCGAAACGTGACGTGGAGGACGTTTTCGGTGGGACGGAGTTCGTCGGCGTGCAGATCGGGCTCGGTGGTGGACTGTCCGGCGAGACGGCGCTCGCGTTCGACCGCGAGAGCGCTGCGAGCATCGTCGACGTGCTCGTCCCGGGAGCCACGGCCGGCGACGACGACTCCTTCGACGAGATGGCCCGCAGCGGCGTCAAGGAGATCGGCAACATCATGATGGGCGGATTCGTCGACGGCTGGGCCGACTATCTGGCCACGAGCGTCGACATGACGCCCCCGACGTACGTCGAACGCGCCGGGACCGACGTGCTCCCGAACGGCGCACTCGAACGCGCCGAGGAGGAACACGTCTTCGTCTTCGAGAGCCAGATGACGGCGGTCGACGAGCAGATCGACGCCTACATCTACATGCTCCCGGAGTACGGCGCTTTCGCGGAGATGCTCGAGGCCAGCGACGACCACGAAGACGCCATCCCGATGGACAAGCTGACCGTCTTCGACGAGATGACCCGGCAAGGCGCCGAACGCGCCGCCGAGAACGTCTCGTCGATGACCGGTATCGAGACGGATGTCGACGTGAGCCGTCTCAGCTTCGTCCCCATCGAGGACGTGCCGAACACGGCGCGGGACGAGGTGTATCTCGGTACCGTGATGGAGTTCAAAGGGACACCCGGCGGCTATCTCGCTATCTTGTTCGACGAACCGTCCGCCCGGACGATCGTCGATGCCACGGTCCCGATGGAGCTCGACGAGCCGCTCGGCGACATGGGAGAGAGCGCCATTCAAGAGTTGGGGAACATCATGACCAGTGGGTTCATCGACGGGTGGGCGAACGTCCTGCAGACGAGCATCGACCACACGCCCCCCGAACTGGTCCACGACCTCGGGACGGCGATTCTCAGCCCCATCGCGGGTCGTCTCGGTCAGTCACAGGAGTACGCCTTCCTCATGGATTCGACGGTCGTCACGCCGGAAGGGGAGTTCAACTGTGAAATCTACGCGATTCCCGACGAACAGAAGCTCAAAGAGGCCCTCGACTCCCTGCTGATCGAGCGGAGCGACCAACTTGAGGCGAATCGAGAGTCGCTCTTCTAATGAAAACGTACGGCGAGAAGCCGGCGTCGACGCGGACACGTCTACGGGTCGGGATCGCCGATTTCGCCGTCACCACCGACGGAGCTCTGCTGACCACCAGCGGTCTCGGCTCCTGTCTCGGGATCTGTCTCCACGACGATCACGCGGGCGTCGCCGGGCTCATCCACGTCATGCTCCCGACTGCGCCCGACGACCCACCGAACGTCGCGAAGTACGCGGATACGGGTATCGACGCCGTGTTGTACGCAATGCGCGACGAGGGGGCGACCGTCGATAATCTCACGGCGAAACTGGCCGGTGGGAGCGCCATGTTCGAGTTCGACAGTCAGGACGAACCCATCGGCGAACGCAACGTCGCGGTGACGCGCGCGGCGCTCGATCGGCTCGGGATTCCAATCGACGCCGAGGACGTGGGTGGCGACGCGGGACGCTCCATCCGCTTTCACGGCGAAACCGGCGAACTCCTGATCAAATCCGCCGGCACCGAGCGTCGCCTCTGAGGTTGCCGTTCGTCGCGCCGGACGAACGGCTGACAGAACCCGAAAACGCGGAAGACGCACGTCATACACGTATCAAACCTGATAACTGAAGGACAACGATTAAAGTACGGGCGGTCCATCAGAAACACGATAGAATGGGTTCGACGGGACGTCGGGTGATGGGAGGAGCCGGATGGAGCTCCTAGAGCGCTTCCTCGGCAGCGACGACGACGGCGGGAGTGACGACGCCGGTGGCGACGACGATATGTTCTTCGAGGAAGACGACGACCTCGACGACTTCGGCGGTGACGACTTCGGCGGCGACGACGGGCTCGGGTTCGACGACGGCGACGACGGTGGCGCCGCTACTGCCGAACTCGAAGGGCGGATCGACGAACTCGAAAACGAAGTCGCGAGCCTCTCTTCGACGGTGAGTACGATTCGCAGCGAGAACGAGGAGATCAGCAACACCGTCGAAGATGTCGAAGAGAACGTCCGCAAACTCCTCGACATCTACGAGATGGTCACCCGCGGCGTCAACCCCTTCGTCGACGATGCACAGGCCGGTGGTGGCTTCGATGGCGGCGGCGGATCGCTCGGCCTGTTCGACGATGACGGCGGCGAGGACGAGGAAGACCTGGACGACGACATTGCTGGCGCCGAAGCCGAGGATTTCTTCGACGACGATTTTCTCGACGACGGCGACGACGACGGCGATTTCGGCGACATCGAGGAATCGAGCACCGACGTTTCGACTACTGAGAATACCATGGCCGACGACTCCGACGACTCCGACGACTCCGGCAAATCGTTCGAAGAACTGAAAGACGAATACGAGAGTGGCGACGCCGAGTGGGCCGACGAGGCGGGCGAGTCCGGTGACGCGACGAACGGTGACGCCGAGGCGTTCGATGGGATGGACGACGATGACGAGTTCGACGACGGGAGCGACGAGTTCGGCGGGATCGACGACGAGTTCGACGCCATCGACGACGGGAGCGGCGAGTCCGGTGGGATCGACGACGGTAACGGCGCGTTCGACGGGATCGACGACGATGACGACGAGTTCGGTGAGATCGACGACGGTCCCGATGCGTTCGACGAGGTGGCCGAAGGGGGCGAAGCGGCGGCGGACGCTGGCGGTATGGGCTCCGCCGACCCCGACCAATCCTCTGCCGATGTGGCTACCGACGGGGCGGCGACCTCGACGCCAGACTCAGCCGAGGGCGCTGGAGACCTGCAGTTTGCCGCCAACACGCTGATGCAAGGTTCGGGCGCGACGACGACGAAACCCTACCTCGAGACGGTTCCTTCCGGATACGTCGGTGACCTGCTCGTAATGGAGTGGCTCGAATATCTCGTCGAACAGGGTGACGTGGAGGATGCGGCCCGAGCGGTCGAGTACTACCGCCGCATCCAGTGGGTCGGCGAGGACGCCGCGGACGAACTCCGTGACTTCCTCGTGGGCTTCGGTGAACTCGACGCGGATCGGGAGGTGACCGGTGCCCCGTCGACGCTCACTATCGACCACCACGTCGCTAGCCTGCGGTACATCAGCCGTCTGACCGGATCTACCGCCGATTCGGTCGTCTTCGAGTGCTGGAGCGGCGGTGGGGGTGTTCCCTTTGGGCTTTAGTGTCAGCGGATCGGCAGCGATCGTGTTCGTCGGCATCTTCCTCGCCTTCTCGACGGCGTACACGGCGTCGGCCAACGGGTTCGAGCGCGTTTCCGACGCCACGTCCGCGGTCGACGAGGAGTCACTAGAGCGCCAGAACACCGCGCTGTCCATCGCCAATACGACGTACGACGCCGGCAACGACACGCTCTCGGTGAACGTGACCAACGAAGGGACGACCGCCCTCTCGGTCAACGCGACCGACCTCTTGGTCGACAACACCTACCGCGACGACTACACGGTCCGTCGGGTTGCCGGCGACAACTCGACCGATCTGTGGCTTCCCGGCGAGCGACTCCACCTCGAAGTGTCCGCCTCGTCGCAGCCGACCCGCGTCAAAATCGTCTCCGGCCCCGGCGTGGCCGTCACGGAGGTGCTCTGAATGGCGAGCGTCTCGGCTTCGCACCTGATCCTGTTCATCGCGAGTCTGGTCATCGCGGCGGGCGTCGCCGGGACGTTCACACAGGGTATTTCGCGGCTCAGTCAGGGAATCGACGACCAGAGCCTCGAAGTCTCGGAGGAGGTGCGCACCGACATCGAAGTGATCAGCGACGCCGGCAGCCCCGTCTACAACAACTCCTCGAAGACGGTGACGCTGCTGGTGAAAAACACCGGGACGTCGACCATTCCGGCCGACTCCCGGTTCATCGAGATACTGCTCGACGGCGAGTACAGGGCGAACGTCACGGTCACCGTCGTCGACGGCGACCGGTGGCGACCGAACAACGTCGTGCGGCTGGAAATCACCGGCGCCGACCTGTCGGCTGGTGACCATCGCGCGAAACTCGTCGTGAACGGTGATCAGGAGGTGTTCAGATTCCGCACATGAGCCAAGTTGGATCCAACCTGCTGTCGCTCGGACTGGAAGATCACGACCGTCTCAACAAGGAACTCGGTGGCGGCGTGCCCCGCGGGAGCATCGTCCTCGCCGAAGGTGACTACGGGGCGGGCAAGAGCGCCATGTCCCAGCGGTTCACCTACGGGTTCTGTGAAGAGGGCCACAGCGTGACGTACCTTTCGACGGAGTTGACGACGCGTGGGTTCATCGACCAGATGCATTCGCTCTCGTACGACATGGTCGATCACCTCCTCGACGAGAACGTCCTCTTTCTCCACGCCGACTTCGACACCGGCGGCACCCTCTCCGACGAGGGGGAAGGCGAGCGCAAGGAACTCCTCAAGCGCCTGATGAACGCGGACATGATGTGGAACTCGGACGTGATCGTCATCGACACGTTCGACGCCATCCTCCGCAACGACCCGAAATTCGAGGCGCTGGTGCGCCAAAACGAGGAGCGTCAGGCTGCCCTCGAAATCATCGGCTTCTTCCGGGACGTGATCTCTCAGGGTAAAGTCATCGTGCTGACGGTCGACCCGTCGACGGTCGACGAGGAGGCAATCGGTCCTTTCCGCTCCATCGCCGACGTGTTCCTCGAACTCGAGATGGTCGAGGTCGGCAACGACGTGCGCCGGCAGATTTCGGTCAAGCGGTTCGCGGGTATGGGACAGCAGGTCGGAGATACCATCGGCTACTCCGTCCGCTCGGGGACGGGGATCGTCATCGAGAGTCGTAGTGTCGCATAATGACGGAACTCGGAACCGCCACCCCCTCGGACGAACTGAAACAGATCGCGGCCAACCGGCCCCACCTTCGGGACCATCTGAAGAAGTTCAAGCAGATCACCGGTGAGTTCCCCCTGCTCATCGAGGAACCCTCGGGCGAGTACGAGACGAACCGCCCGAACGTTCTCTACCCCATTGGCGGACCGATCTACTGTCACATCTACGGTGACCTCGGACAGGACATGAAGTACTACGCCATCGAGCCGTCGCTCTCGGGGGACGAGCAGAGTCTGTTCTCGAAGATCCGTGACGAACTGCTCGACCGGAGCGTCAGCAAGGCCGTCCCGGAGGAGGAGTCGGAGTACGACGACCGTATCGAGGAACTCCTCCAGGAGACGACGACCATCGAGCAGGATCGGAGCGGTCTGCGCTACTGGATCGACCGTCTGCTCGACTTCCTCGGACTCAGCAACATCCGCGTCAGCGAGCAGACCTACGAGAACATCCGGTATCGGCTCAACCGCGACATCGTCGGTCTCGGTCCGCTCGAACCCGTGATGCGCGACCCCGCCAACGAGGACATTCACGTCATCGGGCCCCACCAGTGCTACGTCGACCACGGCACGTACGGCCTGATCGAGACGACCGTCGACTTCGGGACGCCCGAACAGTTCGACTCGTGGATTCGGAGCATGGGCGAACGCATCGGCGACCCCGTCTCCGACTCCAACCCCATCGTCGACTCCACCCTGCCCGATGGCTCCCGTCTCAACGTCATCTACTCCGACGACGTGAGCGTGCAGGGGCCGAGCCTCACCATCCGTCAGGGCGACGAGACGCCCCTCTCGATCAACCAGATCACCAAGTGGGGGACGCTTTCGCCCGAACTCGTCGCCTACCTCTGGCTCTGCCTGGAGAACGAACAGACGGTGTTCGTCGTCGGCGAGACGGCCTCGGGCAAGACCACGACGCTCAATTCGATCATGTCGTTCATCCCGCGGGACTCCAAGATCTACACCGCGGAGGACACCGCCGAAGTGCTGCCGCCACACGACACGTGGCAGCAGTTGCTCACCCGGGAGGGTGGGGGCGAGGATAATTCGGACGTTGACATGTTCGATCTCGTCGCCGCGGCCTTGCGTTCTCGCCCCGACTACATCGTCGTGGGTGAGGTTCGTGGTGAGGAAGGTCGAATGGCGTTCCAGGCCGCCCAGACCGGCCACCCCGTCATGCTGACCTTCCACGCGAGCGACATCGTCTCGATGATCCAGCGGTTCACTGGCGATCCGATCAACGTCCCGGAGACGTTCATGGACAACGCCGACGTGGCGCTGTTCCAGAATCGGGTGAAACAGGGCGACGACGTTCTCCGTCGGGTGACCAGCGTGCAGGAAATCGAGGGCTACTCCAAGGAGATGGACGGCGTCGTCACCCGGCAGGTGTTCAGCTGGGACCCCGTCGAGGACGAAATCGTCTTCCAAGGGATGAACAACTCCTACGTGCTGGAAGAGCAGATTGCCACCTTGCTAGGGTACGCCGACACGCGCGACATCTACGACGACCTCGACTTCCGGGCACGGCTCGTCGAGCGCATGATCGAGGAGAACATCTTGGGCTACCACGAGGTCAACGAGGCCATCAAGTCGTTCCAGCGCGACGGCGTCGAAGGACTTCCCTTCGATATCCACAAATAATGGCGTCCGAACCAGCTGCGGAGAGTGGGTCCGACATCACCGCCTCGGAGACGCTCGCGTCCATCGTCGAGGCGTACGAGCGGATGGACATGGAGATGTCTCGGTACATCTTCCTCATCGTCCTCCCCTCGCTCGTCTTCTTCGCCGGAACGGTCGCCGTCGCCGTCTTCGTCGACCTGCCGCTCTCCATTCGTCTGCCGATCCCGTTGCTGGGCGGGCTCGTCCTCGTCGCAGCCATCGCGTACCCGAAGCTACTCGTGAGCCAGGAGCGCGTCGAGATGGAGAACCAGTACCACCTCATGATGACGCACATGACGGTGCTGTCGACGACGAATATCGACCGCATGGAAGTGTTCCGCAAACTCAGCGAGGAGAAGGAGTACGGCGCGCTATCGGCGGAGATCGGTCGCGTCGTTCAGCTCGTCGACACTTGGAACCAGAGCCTCGACGACGCCTGTCGGCGTCGCGCCCGTCGCATCCCGAGTGAACCCCTCTCGGATTTCTTCGATCGGCTCGCCTACACCGTCAACGCTGGACAGGAACTCAGCGAGTTTCTCCTCAGCGAACAGCAGGTAATGATTCAAAACTACGTGACGATGTACGAGAGCACGCTCGACAACCTCGAGGTCATGAAAGACCTCTACCTGTCGATGGTGCTGTCGATGACGTTCGCGCTCGTGTTCGCCATCGTCCTTCCCATCCTGACGGGGACGAACCCGAGCATGACGGTCGGGGCGGTCATCGTCCTCTACGGGTTCGTCCAGACCGGCTTCTTCCTCATCATCCGGACGATGTCGCCGTACGACCCCATCTGGTACTACCCCGACAATATACGCCCCGACGGCGAGTGGTCCATGATCGCGAGTCTCGCCGTCGGTGGCCTGCTCTCCGTCGTCCTGATCGTCCTCGTCGCCGGCGACCTGTTCGGAGTCGGCCCCGGGCTGACCGACCTGCTCCCGGTGTCGTCGCTCCCCCGGCCGCTCTACATGGCCATCCCCGTCACACCGCTCGCAATCCCCGGTGTCGTCTTCCGGGTGCACGAAGAGCGGATCAAGGCCCGCGACGACGAGTTCCCGAGTTTCATCCGGGCGCTCGGGGCGAGCGAAACGGCGAAACAATCCACAACCACGGCCGTTCTCAAGACGCTCCGAAAGAAGGACTTCGGTCCACTCACCGGGGACGTGGACGACCTGTTCAAGCGGCTGAACATGCGGCTCGAACCCGACCGAGCGTGGCAGTATTTCACCGCGAACACACGCTCGTATCTCATCCAGAAGTTCAGCGAGATGTACCTAGTCGGCAGACAAATGGGGGGCGAGCCCAAACAACTGGGCGAGCTCATCAGCGAGAACATGAATCACGTCAACCAGCTTCGACAGCAGCGCGAGCAGGCGACGGTCACGATGATCGGTCTCCTGTACGGGATCACCGCCGCCTCCTCCTTCGCCTTCTTCATCGGCTTCAAAATCGTCGACATCCTCGCCAACATGTCGCTCGATCTCACCGCCAGTTCCCAGATGGACGTGGGCAAACTCATCCACACGCAGGTGTACGACCTGCCGTTCATCCAGTTTCTCCTGCTCGGCGTCGTGATGATCAACGCCGTCCTCTCCTCTCTCATCATCCGGACGGTCGACGGTGGCCACAAGGCCAACGCGCTCCTCCATTTCGTACTGCTGACGTGGATCGGCTGTGTCGTCGCCGTGTTGACGATGTCCGTCGTGGGAGGGTTGCTGAATGTCTGATTCGGATCGCGGCGTCCGTGTCCCGGCTGTCGCCGCTCTCCGTGGCCGACCGCGGTCGGGACTGGCACCCACCAGTCCGGCTGTGCCGACGGCCGTCGAACGGGAGGTGGCGCGGTGAGCGAACGCGTCATCGCCGACTTCGTCGGCAGCTTTTTCATAACCGACATGGATCGCGAGGACCCGGTGCGCGGGCGGATCATCATGAGTCCGAAACGACTGGTCCTCGTCGGCGACGACCACAAGGTGACCGTCCCCACGTCGGCGATGTTCGACATCGCGGTTGGGCACGTTCCGCCCGAGATGCGTGGATTCTTCAGTGACTCCATCACCATTGCCTACCGGACCGACGAGGGTCGCCGTATGGCCGTCGTCGAGGCCGAAAGCGACACGGTCGACAAATTCGCGACCGTCCTGTTCAAGGCCCACCTGAACGGCCGGACGGTGTCGGTCGAACACCCCGCACGGCGTGGGGGTCGTGTCGTCGATTCCCGCGCCCAGAAGGCCAAGCTCCACGTCGACGACGGAGCCCTCGGCTTCTCCGGTCCGGACGTGGACTTCTCGATCGATCTGGCGACGGTGACGGACTTCGAGAAGGAGCGGCGAACGCTCGGCGGCGAGGACCGTCCCGCCCTGTCGGTCCGCCACGTCCCGGGAACCACCGCGCTCGTCTCCATCGTCGCGCTCCCGTCCGAGCGGGTGATGAACCTCCTCGGTCGCTACTTCCGTCTGGAGTACAGCGACATCGTCGAGTCCCTGTCCGACATCTCCCTGTCCGACGAGGAGGTGCAGGTGCTCGTGGCTATCTACTCCGCTGGCGAGGGCGTCGACCCGCTCGACGTGGTCGCGGCCGACGCCAGTCGGACGACGATGGTGCTGAACGGCCTTCGAGAGAAGGAACTCGTCGTCGACAGCGACGAGGGGACGGCGCTGACACCGAAAGGTCGGGTCGTCGTCAACAGCCGCCTCGAAGAGATCAACAACTGATAGCGCCAGCTACTGGTCGTTCATCGCCTCGCTGGCGATGTTTCGCCCGCGCGCGTTGAGCGCCACCTCGCGGCGGACGCGAATCTCCTCGACTACTTCGAGTTCGATGAGGCGGTCGAACACCTCTTCTACCTCGTCTACGTCCATCCCGAGGAAGTCGGGGATCTCGAACGGCGAGACGCCGGAGTACAGCGCCATCAACACCTCGTTCTGTCGCTCGGTGAGATCGACGCCGATCTCGCTCCGGCTCTCCCCTTTCCGGAGCAGGGTTTCGAGGATCGAACACCGGCGCGACGAGCCCGAGATGTACGTCTGCACGCTGGTGCCCTCCTCGCTGTGTTCGACTTCCAGCACCTGCCGTTTCTCGTCTTTGACCGAGCGCTCGTTCGCCTCCATCGACCCGATGTCGTCGAGGTCGATCTCGACGAACGAGCCGTCGGCGATGGCGAGGTCGACGGCCCCTTCCTCGATTTTCAGGCGCGCCTTCTCCCACTCGGCGTCGGTGACGACGCCGCCCTCGACCGCGGGGTGGCGCGCGAGGACGACCTTCCGGTCGAGAAGCGCTCGGTACAGCATCCGCTCGAACGATTCGGGCTCTTTCGCCGAGATGAGCACCACGTCGCCGGTCGCGAGCTGGAGGCTCACGTAGCCCGACACCTTCGCGACGAGCTGGTTCACGTCGGTCCGACCGTCGAGGCTCTCGACCTTGGAGAGCGGAATCGTCCGTTTCCCCCCGTTGCCCGCGAGGATCAGCCGCTTGTTCGACAGCAGGATGCGTCCGCCGGTCCACTCCGCGTCGTTCAACTCGCGGCCGTCCTTGACGACCTGCGTGAACTTCCCGCGCGTGTCGACGACTTTGCGTTCGCCCTCGCTCATCGACGTCCTCCGAGTTTCGACAGCGCCGCGAACGCCTGTTTGCGGACCTCCTCGTCGTCGGTGCGGTCGAGCATCGTCTCGAGTCGGTCACGGGCGCGATCGCCGCCTACCTTCCCGAGGACGAACACCGCCTTCGACTGTGTGGTCTCCGGGCAGTCGGGATCTTCGAGCAGATCGAGCAGTTCGCTCTCGACCGTCTCGCCGCCGAGTTCGACGAGACTCGTCGCCGCGAACTGGGCGGTCGTGCTGTCGTCGGCCTCGAGTGCGTCGATCAGGGCCGCGACGGCATCCTCGTAGCCCTCGTCGCCGGCGACCCGGCCGAGGAGCCACGCCACGTTGCGCCGCTCGCGTGGCTGGTTGCTCTCCTCCACCAGTTCGACGAGCGGGTCGACGACGCTCCGATCCGCCGAATCGAGGCGGTCGACAACGGTTTCGCGGATGCGATGGCTCTGCTCCGTCGGCGCCGCCGCGAGCAACTCGACGATGGAGAAGACGGCTGCCCGCCGAACGACGTCGCTGTCGTCGTCGAGCGCTCCGATAAGCGGATCGATGGCCTCGGAGCCCTGATACCCGCCGAGCGCCGTGACGGCGGCGTATCGAACCTCCTCGTTCTCGTCGGCGGCGGCGCTGAGAAGCGGCGAGAGCGCCCGGCTGGTACCGATGGCGGCCAGTGCGTCGGCCGCCTCACGGCGCACGTCACCAGCGGGGTCGTCGAGGCGGGCGGCCAGCGCGTCCGCCGCCGCCTCGTCGCCGATGGCGCCACAGGCCCGCGCTGCCCGGGCCCGAACCCGCGGATTCGCATCGTCGAGTGTCTCGGTTAGTGCCGGGAGCGCTCCCGCATCGCCGAGTCCACGGAGCGCGTTCGCGGCCGCCATCCGAAGCTCCGGCCGGTCGGCCGAGAGCGTCTTGACGAACGCCTCGGCGCGCACCCAGTCCGCACCGTCTGCCCCCCCATCGCTGTCGATACCGGCCATCTCCGCCACCAGTCGTTCGATGGCGTCTGAGCCGATGGTATCGAGGGCGTCGATGGCCGCGCCCCGGACCGCCTCGTCGTCGTCTTCCTGTGCCGTCCGCACCAGCGCATCGATGGCCTGCGGTTCGTCGTCGACCACGTCGCCCAGAATCTCGGCTGCCCGCGTCCGGATCGACGGTGAGTCGCTGAGCTTCAGGTGGTCGAGCAGCGAATCCACGTCGCCGTCCTTTTCGAGCTGGTAGAGCGACATGTTACGTTCGCCGGTAGACGCGTCGCCGTTTGTCGACCGTTTCGACCGCTTCCCGGCTCTCCTGCGGGAGCGTCTCCGTCATCCCGATGACGAGATAGCCGCCGTCGCGGAGCGAGGAGAGGACGGTGTCGACGACCGCCCGCTTCGACTCCGTGTTGATGTAGATGAGGAGATTCCGACAGAGGACCAGGTCGACGTTCCGTTTCGGGGCGTCCGCGATGAGGTCGTGTTGTTCGAAAGAGACCAGTTCCTTCACCGCCGGCCGGACGACGAACGTGTCGCCGTCGCGGTCCACGTACTGCTCGGCGTCGTCGAGCGGTTCGAGTTCGGACGCCACGTCGCGCGTCTTCGTCGTCTGATAGACGCCCTCGCGGGCCCGGTCGAGCACGTCGGCGTTGATGTCCGTCCCGATGATTTCGAGCCGTCGGGTCCGGATGTCGTCGTCGTCGAGGGCGAGCATCGCCAGCGAGTAGGGTTCGCGACCGTCCGAACACGGGGCGCTCCACACTCGCGTCCGGCCGTGACCGGCCGTCACCTCCCTGAGTGCCTCGCGGATGGGCTCCCAGGCTTCGGGGTTGCGATAGAAGCTGGTCACGTTGATCGAGAGGGAGTCGAGTAGCGCCGTCGGCTCCTCGGGGTCCGAACGCACGAGATCGAGGTACTCGTCGTACCCCTCCACGTCGCGGCGGCGCATCCGGGCGGAGATGCGCCGGTCCAGATACGACTCGTTGTAGTACGACGACTCGAAGTCGAGTTCCGCGGACAGGTGGTCGAGTAGCTGCTCGAACGCCTCGTCCTCGGTGGTTGGATTCGGACTCATTGGCTCAGAGCGTCACCACGTCGAGGATCGGGACGATATTGCCGTCGCCCAGGACGGCCGTCCCACTGAGTCCCGGAATGCCGCTCAGAACACCTTCGAGCGGCTTGACGACGACCTCTTCCTGTTTGTTCACGTCGTCACAGCGGAGCGCAGCCCGGCGTTCGGACTTCCGGATGCGGAGGATCATCCCGTCGCCGTTGGCCGTCTCGCCGGGCACGTCGAGTTCCGACGCGAGGTCGACGACCGGGTAGATCTCCTCGTCGTGTTCGATCATCGGCTGCTCGTTGATCGTCTCGATCTCCGGCAGCCGGCTCACCTCGTCGATGTTCTTGATCGGGACGCCGTACTCCTCCTCTCCGACCTCGACGAAGAGGACCTTGACGATGGCGACCGTTACTGGCAGTCGCAGGGTGACGGTCGTCCCCTCGCCGTACTCACTCTCGACGTTGACCGAGCCGTCGAGCTGTTTCACCGTGCTGTGGACCACGTCCATCCCGACGCCGCGCCCGCTCACGTCGGTCACCTCGTCCGCAGTGGAGAAGCCGGGGTGGAAGACGAGGTCGTACACCTCCGAATCCTCCATGGAGTCGAGTTCCGCCTCGGAGCGGACGCCCTTCTCCAGCGCCTTCCGACGGAGTTCGTCCACGTCGAGGCCGCGGCCATCGTCCTCGACGGTGACCGTGACGTGGTCGCGCTCGCGGCTCGCCCGGAGTTCGATGGTACCCTCCGGGTCCTTGCCCGCCGCCTCCCGCTCCGCGGGCGGTTCGATGCCGTGATCCACCGCGTTGCGGAGGATATGCATCAACGGATCGCTGATCTCGGTGAGGATGGTGCGGTCGAGCTCGATGTCCTGTCCCTCCATCCGGAAGTCGATGTCCTTCTCCTGTTCACGGGCCAGGTCGCGGACGAGACGGGGGAACTTGCTGATCACCTTCCGCATCGGGATCAGCCGCATGTCCATCACCGTGTTCTGGAGGTTACCGGTGATCTTGTCGAGTTCGCCGAGCGTGTCGGTCGCACCCCCCACGTCGCCGTCGTCGACGGCACGGCGGAGCTTGATACGGCTGGTGACGAGCTGTTCGACCAGTCCGTGCAGGTCGTCGAGCTGGTCCACGTCGACCCGGACGGAGCTGATCTCCCGAGACGAGCCGTTGGTCTCGCCGCTCGTACTGCCAGCGTCGTCGTCGTCACCCGCGGTGGCATCGTCGGCCGCCTCGACGTCCGTAGTGGCCTCCTCGGAATCTTCCTCGGCGGCCGTCTCTCCGTTCGCCGCCTCGCTTCCCGCCTGCGACAGCGTGGCGTCGTCGATGGCGGAGACGCGGTCGAGCGTCGCCCGCAGTTCGTCGGCGGTCGTCGCGGCGACGGTCAGATCGAAGCCGTCCTCGTACTCCCCGTCCTCGATCACCTCGGGCTCTGGTGTCGTCGAGACGAGATCACACTCCTCGCGGATGGCTTCGAGGACGAGCATCCCGTCGACGCCTTTCATCTCCGAGTCGCCGATCTCGACGGCCACGTCGAACGTGTCGACCTGATCGGTGTCCGAACTGGCGTCACCGCCCTCAGTGGCGTCGGTATCGGCCGTCCCCTCGTTTTCGAGGACGGTTCGGATGTCGTCTTCGAGGTCGGCCGTCTCCACGTCGACGGTGCCGTCCTCGTCGATGGATTCGACGGCGAGTTCGAGGTGGTCGACCCCCGCGAACACCAGATCCATGACCTCGGGGGTCACCGCCATCTCTCCCTCCCGGAGTTCGTCGAGGAGGTCTTCGATGGCGTGGGCGAGGTCGCTGGCGTCATCGTACCCCATGGCACCGAAGTTCCCCTTGAGCGTGTGGGCTGTGCGGAAGATGTCGTCCATCGCCTCCTGGTCGTCGGGGTCGGACTCCAGCGCCAGCAGGGAGTTGTTGAGATCGGTCAGCTGCTCTTCGCTCTCGTGGACGAACGCTTGTACATACTCTTCAGTCATGCGTTAACCTCCAGTCGGGTAGCATCGAGGATACCGTCGGGAACATCGTCGGCTGCTAGCACGTCGTCGACCGAACCCAGCTCGATCGCCCGCTTCGGCATGCCGAACACGGCGGACGACGCTTCGTCTTGGGCGATGATGTGGCCGCCGGCGTCCTTGATCACTCGGGCGCCCTCGGCACCGTCGGCACCCATTCCCGTGAGGACGACGCCGACCAGCGGCCCGTCGATGGCCCCGGCCGCCGAGCGCATCGTCACGTCGGCGGCGGGGCGAACCCCGTGTTCCGGTTGGTCCTCGGTCAGTTTGATTCGGAGCCGACCGCCGCCGGATCCTGCGACGACGAGGTGTTTGCCGCCGGGCGCGACGAGCGCCTCGCCGCCGCCGATGCGGTCGCCGTCTCTCGCCTCGCGGACATCGTACTCGCTGGCTGCATCCAGACGGTCGGCGAACCGACCGGTGAACGCGTCGGGCATGTGCTGGACCACGATAATCCGAAAGTTCGCGGCCCGTGGAAGCGCTCCCACGACCCGTTCGACGACCGTCGGCCCGCCCGTCGAGGAGGCGATCAACACCGTCGCGCCCTCCTGATAGTCATCGGAAGCGTCGCGCGAGCCGGCCGTCGAACGCGACGAGGCGGCCGTGCTGGACGCCGATCCGGACGCCCGTCTGCCGGCCACGTCGGCACCGGCGACGGCTTTCACCTTGCGGACGAGCTGGTCTTCCTTACTCGACATACGTGTACTGACTTCGCCGCCGGGTTTGGTGAAGAAATCGACCGCCCCCTTCTCCAACGCCTCGAAGGTTACATCCGCGCCGTCGGCGGTGTGGGCGCTGAGCATCAGGATCGGTGTGGGACGTTCGGCCATAATCCGCTCGACGGCCTCTAGCCCGTCGACTTCGGGCATCTGCAGGTCCATCGTCACCACGTCCGGCTCGTTCTCGAGGACGGCGTCTACCGCTTCGGCGCCGTCGGCGGCGGTGTCGACGACGTTCACGCCGCCGTTTTCGAGCATATCGGACAGCATCGTCCGCATGAAATGCGAGTCGTCGACGACGACGGCTCGTGGCGTCGATCCGCTCATCGACGCGTCGCTCCTCCGCCGTTCACTCGCGTCGTCGCGACGGCCCGGAGCAGCCCGCCGATTCCCGGGGGGGTTCGTCCGATCATACGTTGGTCATCCGTTTCCGTAGCGGTGAAATAAATACACCGGCACGGTTATCAGAACGGATAATCCGACCAGTACGCTTAATGTGCGATTCACCGTCTTTTCGGGTATGGAGATTCGCGATGGGACGAGGGATCGAGATCGCGTTGCATCGGGGGCTGGACGATGAGCGAGACGGCGACGCGCACTCGCACCGTTCAGCTCCTCGAGTTCGAACTGGGCTCGGAGTCGTACGCGGTCGACATCGCCCACGTCGCGGAGATCGTCGACGTGAACGACCTCACGGTCGTGCCCAACTCGGCTCCCCACGTCGAGGGCGTGATGGATCTCCGCGGCAAGACGACGACCATCATCGACCCGAAGGCCGTGTTCGGCATCCACGACGACGGCGCCCGCAAACGGATCGTGGTGTTCGACCGTGAACTGACGACCGACGGGAAGTCGTTGGGCTGGATCGTCGACGAGGTGGATCAGGTCGTTGAAGTCGAACCGGATGACGTGGAATCCTCACCTGTCGACGACGCCGACGACGCCGTCCGCGGCGTGATCAAACGCGATGGCGATTTCGTCATTTGGGTTCGCCCGACGGTCCTCGATGCGTAGCGGTCGCGTGCACCCAGGGACGCCCCACGGCGGCACGCTGCCCTCCGCAACAGCTGTATCAGCGGCGATAATTCGGCCAATAGCTTCATATGTTATTAGCCGGACGAAACAGTCGAAGAAATACCAGCGGGACGCCGATTCGGGCGCGCTTCGGTGGTTCGACCGTCTCCCAGCCGCGACCCCCCGCGACCACCCGCGCGCCCCACTTGACAACTGAACATGACGACCACGCTCTCAGACGCGACGGTGCTCATCGTAGACGACGAGCAATCGCTAGCGGATCTGTACGCCTACTGGATAGACGAGTTTGCCGAGGCGCTCACGGCCTACGACGGGACGGAAGCGCTCGAGAAGTTGGACGGCGGTGTCGACGTGATGCTACTCGATCGACGGATGCCCGGCCTGTCGGGTGACGAAGTCGTCGACGAGGTGGAGAAACAGGGTCTCGACGTACGTATCGTCATGGTTACCGCCGTCGACCCGGGATTCGACATCGTCGATATGGGCATCGACGACTATCTGATCAAGCCCGTCGATCAGCCCGAACTCGTCGAAACCGTCGAGCGAATGGTCGTTCGGAGTACCTACGACGACCAGCTGCAGGAGAAGTTCCAGCTCGTCGAGAAGAAGGTGACTCTGGAAGCAGCCAAGACGCCCCACGAACTCGAAGAGAGCGAGGAGTACGCCGAGCTGACCCGTCGGCTCGAGGCCATCGAACGCGACCTCGACTCCGCCGTCGAGGAGTTCGACGACACGGATTTCACCGTCGCATTTCGAGAACTGCCCGACGGCGGCCCGGTCGATTCGACAGAAGGGTAATCCCACGCCGCGGCCCGTTCTCCTCGCGACAGTCCAACGAGTACCCGGCACTGGGTACGTGTTCTCCCGACGTTATCGGACGACCGTCACCGGAACCGGTGACCGACGGACGACGGACTCGGCCACGCTTCCGAGCAAGACTCGCGTGACTCCCTGTCGGCCGTGACTCCCGATGACGATGCCGTCGATGTCGCTGTTCTCCGCCCACTCGACGATTGCGCGAGACGGCATCCCGATCACTGTCTCGGTCGTCAGTTCAACCCCGTGATCTGCCGCGAGGGCTTTCGCATCCTCGAGAACCTGCTCGGTCCGATCCTCGGCGGACTCCTGTAGATGCTCGAATGTACTCGGGGCCGCCTCGATAGAGCCGTAGCCCACGTCCGTGGGATCGATAACCGAGAGCGCCGTGATGTCGGCGTCGGGGTACTCTTTGACCGCGAACTCGAGTGCAGCGTCTGCGGGGTCCGATCCGTCTACCGGGACGAGTAGTCGTTTCGCCATGCCGTACCATCCGCACGACGCCCCCGTAAGCGTAGGGGATAGCTCCCCATCGATGGGAACGCGGCCCACCGACAGTCACCACGTGCCAAATGGGATAGTCAGGTTTTCGTAGGATGGCCCGCAACCCCCGGTATGGGAAGCCATCGTTCCGTCTCGCGACGCGGATTTCTGACTGCCGTCGCGGGCACAGCGGCGACGGCGGCAGCCGCCGGGACCGCCAGCGCGCAGGCGTCGTTCGGCGGGTGGATGAGCGACGTGGGCAACTACAGTGAGGTCGCCGACGCGACCGGACAGGACGAGGTGACGATCTCGGTCGGTGCCGAGGGCAACGGCGGCGCCTTCGCGTTCGACCCGCCGGCCGTCCAGGTCGATCCCGGGACCACGATCATCTGGGAGTGGACGGGCAACGGCGGCCAACACAACGTCGTCGCCGAGGAAGGCGGCGACTTCGAGAGCGAACTCACCGCCGAAGCCGGCTTCACGTT